>Ga0316202_10000173_pt1 | contig 96360 bp, 47 predicted proteins | sample 3monrhotite_MG_FD_204934 | JGI IMG/M metagenome (GOLD analysis project Ga0316202, IMG submission 204934) | Microbial mat bacterial communities from mineral coupon in-situ incubated in ocean water Damariscotta River, Maine, United States -... | ecosystem: Environmental > Aquatic > Marine >... | reverse complement strand
ATTCGTGTAAACAGGAATCGGTTAGCAATATCCAGCGGCAACCTATCCCTGTCAAAAAGCTCTGTAGGGATTTTGTTATTTTCTGTCTTGCGCTTTTATATAAATTCTAGCCTAAAACGGAAGTTCGCATAATCCTCTAAAATAGCTCTCAATTCACGCTTTAACCATATGTTCTATATAGATTATTTATGTTCTCTGATCCTATGCCAACCGTTTTTTGTTAAGCTAGCTCAATACTCAAATGCTATCCCTTAGCTATCATTATTGCTATCAATAAGAAATGTAAAGTTACAACTTTACATTTCCAACATCAACCGTCCTGAGCTTAAAATCGGCTTGACAAATCAAAAAATACTCCCATAATGGGAGGAAAGGTATTTGAATGAGGATTATTGCTAAGCGGACCCTAAGAGAGTTTTGGAGCTTGAATCCAAATTATGCAGATTCTCAGGGTCCATTAGAAGCGTGGCACGAAGAAGTGCTGAAGGTGAGCTGGGAAAACCCACAAGAAGTAAAGAAACAGTTTCGAAATGCCAGTGTTCTGAAAAACAGCCGTGTTGTTTTCAACATAAAAGGTAATGACTATCGATTAGTGGTCAAGATTAACTACCCTTACCAAATTGTTTACATAAGATTCATCGGTACTCACAAGCAGTATGACCTTATAGATGTTGATTCAGTATGATAAAAATTAATCCAATTAAATCCCAAGCAGACTATGAGGCCGCACTTGAGCATGTTAGTGATCTTATGGATGCTAAAGCAAATACACCAGAGGGTGATGAACTTGATGTGTTGACAACATTGATAGAAGCCTACGAAGCAAAACATCACCCGATCAATGCACCAAACCCCGTCGAAGCCATTCTGTTTCGTATGGATCAATATGGTCTAAAAGACAAAGACCTAATACCATTTATCGGTCAGTCCGGTCGTGTTTCGGAGGTGTTGAATTATAGGCGTAAGCTCACCTTACCAATGATCCGGAAATTGCACATTGGCCTTAATATACCAACAGAAAGCTTAGTCCAAGACTACAAACTTAAGCATACTAGGTAAACTTTACAAAACATTTCACAACTTCAATAAAAAAGCCCCTTTATGCTTTACACAATAAAGAGGTTTAGGTTATTAGTATTACTGATTAAAATCAGTTAGATAGATCACTATTATATCAATATCACCTTACACTTTAGATGGTGTAATATTTGAATTCTGCAAATACACTAGATATACCGATTGGTTTGTCTCTCAAGCTCGGAGTATTGCTCCTTGTTGTATACGCCACTCCAAACCCGCAGTTATTTGCCGCAGAACCGTATTAGCACAAGTATTAACCATTCCCCTTATTTTTAAACCGTTTTGACGCGCACGGCTGCACATTGCCAAGAGTTAGAAGTAACCAAGGTGAATTATTTACGGTAAAACGGTATAAAAGGCGGGTAAATGAGATTGGCATGACGCCCACAAAGATTAGCCGTCAACGTGACGTCATGCCATAAAAAACCGTGCAGTCGCACAGCCCAATAATCTTTACACGTTATCGGGATTAAATCTAGCCCTCATCGGCCTTAACATGCCGATTACATCCTCCACACGTCTTTTTCAATGCCTACGTTGTCGTTGTCAAGTGATCGTCTGCCAGCAGTGCGATGTTGGTCAGCGATATTGTGCTCGCGGGTGCCGGCAACACGCTCGTAAAGATTCTTGCAAACGAGCCCAGCAAAAATATCAAAACAGCCGCAAAGGTCGCATGACAAATGCACAGCGACAGCGACGTTTTCGCCAGCGCCAAAAAGTAAAAGCAAAAGCAAAAGCAAAAGCAAAAAAAGTAACGCATCAGACTTCCCTTTCAAGTTCGGCCAATGATCTACTGATTCAAAAGCCTGTCGTACATAAAAAGACGCGTCAAAAACCCAAAACGCATAATCAAAATGTCTGTCATTTTTGTAGTTGCCGTTGTGGCCCTTTGTTTCGAGTAGGTTTCTTAAAAAAACGCACCACGTATCCCTATCGATCGAAAACAACTGCAGGAGAAACAATGAATGGCCCTTAGCAAGGAAAAAGAAAATCAGATATTACGTTATCATTTTGTTGAGCACTGGAAAGTAGGCACTATCGCAAACCAACTTAATCTTCACCATTCCGTCGTCGATCGTGTCTTAGCCCAGGCAGGATTACCGAAAGTTGAGCGAACTCTACGGCCCTCCATCATTGATCCGTACTTACCTTTCATTCATGGGACCTTGGCCCAGTACCCAAGATTAACGGCAGCCCGTTTATACGATATGGCGAAGGAGCGGGGTTACCCCGGTGCGCCCAGTTTTTTTCGGCAACGCATATCGCAAATGCGTCCACGTAAACAACCCGAAGCATTCCTTCGGTTAAAAACCTTAGCCGGTGAAGAATCACAAGTCGATTGGGGAGCATTCGGACACATCACCATCGGTAGAGCGCGCCGTCCACTGGTGGCGTTTGTGATGGTATTAAGTTGGAGTCGCCAGATATTTTTACGTTTTTATCTCAATCAACAAATGGAATACTTTTTGCGCGGTCATGTTACCGCGTTTACGCACTGGAACGGGGTGCCAAAAATATGTCTCTATGATAATTTGAAATCGGCAGTACTGGAACGACAAGGCGATGTGATTAGGTTTCATCCCACCTTGCTGGCATTATCCTCGCACTATCGTTTTGAAGCCCGCCCTGTTGCGATAGCTCGCGGAAATGAAAAAGGCCGCGTTGAACGTGCTATTCGTTATATTCGCGACAGTTTTTTTACCGCCCGACAGTTCAAAGATATTAATGATTTAAATGAGCAAGCGGATCGTTGGTGTCGAGAAACCAGTGCCGATCGACGTTGTCCGGGCGATCCAACCAAAACGGTTGGACAAGCGTACCTAGAAGAACAACCCTCGTTCTTAGCCTTACCTGACGACCCGTTTCCGACCTGGGAACAGGTGTCCGTCAGTGCTCGTAAAACACCGTACATTCGTTTTGACCTAAACGATTATTCCATTCCACATACACACGTGCAAAGAATGCTCAGCGTCAATGCTGATCTAGACCATGTTCGTGTACGGGACGGTAACGATATCCTCGCCACACACACGCGCAGTTTTAATAAAGGCCAACAAATCGAGCAACAAGCGCATATTGAGGCATTATGGCAGCACAAAGTCGAAGCCAAGCGATCCCGGGGTCACAACCGCTTGTGTCATGCCTCGCCCTTGATCGATGCCTTGCTAGAACAATCCGTCGCACGAGGCCATGTACTAAAAACCACGATCAACTTGTTAATCGAATGCCTTGATACCTATGGCCAATCGTAAGCGTTCATTCTAGGACGTAAATTTGTCAAGCCAATCCAGATCAGATTTCATTGGGTTATCGGCAAACTTCTCTTTCCAGACTCTAGGTGTTAAATCAATAATCTTGCTAGCGGGATGTGTGCTCACCCTCTGCAGAACATCGACTAAATACGTATAAGGATCGACTCCGTGCATGTTGCACGTCACTAATAGACTCTGGATAATGCCTACTTGTTCTGCACCAAGTTCTGTCCAACAAAAAAGCCAGTTCTTTCGTCCCATTGGAATCGGGCGTAATGCTCTCTCGACATGGTTGGTGTCAATGGGAACCTCAGGGTCCGTTAAAAATACCTCTAAACTCACTTTACGCCCCATGACGTATTTCAAGGCTTTCGGTAACGGGTCTTTCGGTAACAAGTCTGCCCGTAGGCATTGGCGTTCACACCATTGCCAAAATGATTTAACGATAGGTTCGCTGTGTTTCGTTCGGTATGCGAGTTTTTTCTCACCAGCCAGCGACTTATCACGTATTGTTTTTTCGTGCTGATACATCGCACCAATCAATGCCAATGCTTCCTCGACCGCTTCAGATTCTGATTGTAAAGCTTGCTCAAAATAGCGGCGCGAGTGTGACCAACACTGTGCATGCGTCACGTCGACACGTTGCTCGGCATAGCGTTCATATGCCGCATAACCGTCAGATAATAGCGTACCGCTAAAATCGTCTCCGATGATAGCGTTAACTTGATCATGACGACGCGTAGACGTATAGCTAAACACGATTTCGTTTTGCTCGCCACACAATGGCCACAGCCAACCTTGACGCATTTTGCCTTTTTGTTTTTGTCCTGATTTGATTGGCGTTTCATCTAATGCTAATACTCGGCTAAGCAGTATATTCGATAACTGTGCATCGACTATCGGCTCCACCAGACTTATCGCTCGCTTGGTTAGGTTTGTCAGCGTACTACGACTAACCGTTATGCCACTTTGTTGTAATCGTTGGTGTTGACGGTACAATGGCAAATGATATAAAAACTTGTCCATCAGCATACCCGATAAAAAACTGACCTCACCCAGACTTTTTTCCAGGACATTAGCAGGCATGGCCGCCGTATGTAGTACCTGTGTCTGCTTGTGTTTTAAGACTTTGCGTACATATTTTATGATCACATAACTACCCCGGCGTTGCGCCAAACGATAGACGACTTTCTCACTAATGTGTTCAAGTTCCTCTGTCGGGATATCTTTCAATTCTGAGTTTTCGATCTCTATCGTTTCAACCGGTACGCTTTCATCAAAGCGTAATCCTGTATCGCTAACGCTAGTGGTGTCCCGTTGTTTTTTGCGACGCGGGTAACGGATTTCTTCAGTGGGCGCTTTATCGGGTGTAGGTGGATCTATTCCTAATCGGGCTAGCAGGTCTGCTTGGTGTGAGATATCTATATCAAGACGCTTTTCTGACTTTTCACCAAACAGTTGCCGCTTAAACCACTCCAACTGTTGTGTCAGTTGATCGATTTTTTCATGCAGCGTACCGATAACGGCTTCATGTTCTTCTGTGGTGATTTGTGTTGTCACCTTTAGGCGTCCTTTGTCTGGAAAACGCCTTAAATTTAACACAATAGGGTGATTTATGCTGCTTTTTTATGGCGCTTTCATTGCCGTTTAATGATGAGGTCCAAACCTTCAAGTAAACTCATAAACTCCGTCTGCCGAAGTGGTATTTTATGATCGGTTGATGGACTCGGCACACTAAACTGACCTTGTTCCAGCCTTTTTCCCCACAAACAATAACCACCCGATTCGTAGTACAAACATTTCATTTGTGTTCGGTGACGATTGATAAAGACAAACAAGGCACCACTTTGTGGATTGTCATTCAGCATTTTTTTAACCTGAGCTGACAAACCATCGTAAGAACGCCTCTTATGTTCTGCAGAACATAAGAGGCGTTATGTGGAGTTATCCGTTATGCGTAGAGGTCAACATCGCTCCAATATATACACTATGAAACAATCGCTTAGGTTGTTGACTAGGTACGATAACACAGCATAATTATTACTCGTCCAGCAAGCATATGGCTTGCAGTACTTAAGGAGAGTAATTATGGGAATCAAGAACGTAATTCAAATATGTAATAAACAATTTTTGTCACCTGGATATTTGACACCACATTTAGTTACCTTTATAGATAAGTTAATTGAGCAACATTTTACATCTCTGACTATTAGGAGTTATTTTGATAGCGTTGCACATTTTGGTGGCTGGCTTCAAAAAAGAGGAATACCAATAGAAGATATCAATTGGGATGTCGCCGCTAGCTTTGCTAGTCATCGTTGTAATTGTCCGGGTGGTCGTAAGAAACACGCTGTATCTCGAAAGTATGCAAGACGTGTAGACAAATTTTTGATTTATCTCGATCATATAGGTGTTATTGATATTCCTTCCCGTTCATCAAAAATAGTGCCGCCGCCGTTAGTGGTGAGATTTCGTGAACACTTGTGTCAGAGAGGGCTGGCCAGTGCGAGCATCGATACGTACGAAGATTCTATTCTAACCCTTTTACCATTGCTGGGCGCAAATCCCAGAAAGTATCATGCAGCACTCATACGGGAAGTAATATGTAATTCAGCTCTCCAGCACAGTCGTTGTAAAACTAAAAAACTATCTACAGCCTTGCGGGTTTACCTACGTTTTTTAGCAATTGAAGGGCTATGCGTCACGGACTTGGATGCGTCGGTTCCCACAGTAGCTGAATGGAGACTTTCCTCGATACCGCGCTATATCACGTCAACTGAAGTAGAGCGTACCATTAATAGCTGTGATCTTCATTCATATCACGGGTTGCGTGACCAGGCTATTATTTTATTGCTCGCTCGTTTAGGGCTACGTGCCGGCGATGTCGTCAATATGTGTATAAGTGATATTAACTGGCTAGAAGGATCGATTTCTGTGCGAGGCAAGGGGAAAACAGAAGATAAGTTGCCACTCCCCCAGGATGTTGGTGATGCGCTATTAGCCTATCTGAAAAAAGCGCGTCCACCTGTAAAATTCGACCAAGTGTTTGTTTGCCTCAATGCTCCAAGTAGGCCTTTTTCCTCATCTGCTAGTATATCCTGCATAGTTAGTGCTGCACTATTGCGAGCGGGGATTATAAATCCACCTTCTCATGGCGCACATTTATTGCGCCATTCAGCCGCGACAACCTTGCTACGTGACGGCGCAGCTTTAGAAACTGTCTCCTCAGTTTTACGTCATCACTCATTAAATATGACCGCCTACTATGCCAAGGTCGATATACATATGTTGATGAAAATTGCACAACCATGGCCAGGGGGTGCATCATGCTAAGAGAGAAAATTAACCACTACGTACGCATGCAGCGCGCGATGGGATTTAAATATCGAGCACAAGATGGGTTGTTGCAACACTTTATAGTATTTGCAGAAGCTCGAGGTGATACCTGCGTTCGTAGCCAAACAGTACTTGAATGGGCCGGTCTAGCACCATCTCCCGCTCAGAGAACTAATCGGTTACTCACTGTTCGTCGCTTTGCTATTGCTATGCAATCCGAAGACGGTCAATATAAAGTACCGCCAGCGGACGCCTTCGGTCGTCAATATACCAAACGTAAAATACGCCATATTTATTCTCCAGAAGACATCAATCAGTTACTCCATGCTGCGTCAGAGTTGGAACCGGCAGATTCGATTAAACCGAAAACATATACTACATTATTTGCATTGTTAGCCGCGACGGGATTGCGTGCCAGTGAAGCATTAGCACTAAATACTGACGACATAACCGATGATGGGTTGACTGTTAAGGCAACCAAATTCAGTAAGGATCGCCTTGTGCTGTTACATGAATCAGCGCTGCAGGGTATCCAACGCTATTTGGCAGATCGTACACGCTTTACTAGTAGTATTGACTCTGCTTTGTTTATTTCAAACAAAGGTACAAGGTTGCCATATAATACGGTTAGTCATCAATTCCTGGAGCTAATGAGGTCAATTGGCCTGCGTGGTGCGCCGGGTACTCTGGGACCTCGTATACATGATTTACGTCATACTTTTGCCGTGAAATCTCTAGAACAGTGTGCTGGTGATCAAGGTGCAGTGTCTCGACATATGTTGGCACTAAGCACGTATCTGGGGCATGCCCATATATCGGATACTTACTGGTATCTTCAGGCCACTCCAGTGTTATTAACGAAAATCTCGGTAGCTCAGGAGGCGTGTTACAAGGAGATGTGTGATGACTAATCTAGCCCAATACCTCTCGGCATTCTTACGCGAGTATCTGCCCTGTGAACGACGCGCAAGTCAGCACACCTGTGAAACATATGCTTATACTTTTCAATTACTAGTCGCGTTTGCAGCCCATCAATTAAAGATGCAGCCGTCAAAGTTAACAATTGAAGCGCTTGATACTCCGCTAATCGTCGATTTTTTAAACTATCTCGAAAAAGTGCGAGGCAACTCTGCTCGTACTCGTAATGCAAGAAACGCGGCCATCAAAGCTTTTTTCCGTTTTTTGGAATATCGTCTTGCATCTTGTCTTGATCAATCTCGTCGCATTCATGCCATACCGACGAAGAAAGCTGATAACAAGCTTGTCGATTATCTTACTCATAAAGAAATGCAAGCACTATTGGATGCACCTGACACTCGTACATCGTCTGGCATAAGGGATAGAGCCATGATTCATCTGTGTTTTGCTGCCGGTTTGAGAGTATCAGAATTAATTGGACTCCATCTTGATCAGCTTGATTTGTCTCTCCAGCCTACAATCCATGTCATTGGTAAAGGGCGACGAGAACGCGTACTACCGTTATGGAAGGAAACAGCAATAGTTTTGCAGGCTTGGATAACTATACGGCCCAACGTGACGACAACGCCAGAGATTTTTCTAAATGCTCAAGGACATGCAATGACCCGGTCTGGTTTCGAGTACATATTATCGAAACATGTAAAGACGGCGAACATACAACAACCGACACTTTTAAATAAACATGTTTCACCACATGTACTTCGACATACCTGTGCGATGCATACCCTTAAAGCAACCCACGATGTACGGAAAGTATCACTGTGGCTAGGACATTCAAATCTTAAAAGCACCGAAATTTATCTGCGAGCGGACCCAAGCGAAAAACTCGAGGTACTTATGGCAACCACGCCGCCCTCCCTTTGGCCTGGCAAGTTTAAGGCGCCCGATAAACTCTTGGCAATGCTAGGATCCATAAGGCGAACGCAATAAATATTATGTACAGTGTAATCGTCATAAAGTATGGATTCTGCGCGCGTGCGCCACCAGTACTACGCATAACGGATAACTCCACATAACGCCTCATGTCGGTGGGTTGTGTGCACATCCATATTTTCAAATCGCCACTAAGTGCTATCATCACGGCTGTCTAAGCCGTAACACGATGTGATCGCCTAAACGGAGTTCGACATCCCAATCAATTGGTTGTTGTTCAGTTTGCGGCGGCGTCAATTCGACAAACATCGATTTTTTTGGTTTCGTTTTCTTAATACCTTTGAGTCGCTTCCGCCAGGAATAAAATGTGCTTGGCGCAAGTGATTCTCGATCACAAAAAGCTTCTTGTGTGAGGCCACTTTGATCATAGGCCAACATAATCTCTTGCCACTGCTCCGTATTGAGTCGTTTATTTTCAAATTTGCTAGGGGTTTTGGTATCCATCATTTTCTCCTGTATATGTCAGGAGAATGTTACCGGGTTTGTTGGGAATGGGAATAACGGCTTAGTTTGACCGGTTACGGCCAATCGGAGTTACATCATGCGATTGAAGAGGCCATCAATAATAAATGCCCGCATCCGGAAGGCGTACGTCAAATTCTGACACGACGACGAGAGCAACGACAACAACCGCCGCCCATTAGTATTGCGGTACCTGAGAAGGTCCAGCAATACAGCGTGAAACCGGCGAACCTATCCGACTACGATACCCTACAAACAGAAGAGGAACATGAGCATGAATGACCACACGTTAGTAAAACAACAAGCCGCCGAGATTAAACTGTATGGCTTATTGGCCAACCGGCATCAACTTAACGAGTCGCAACTGAGTTGGTTAATCATCTGGTTTGCCTGGGAACTTGCCGAACGAAAAAAACGGGGTCTTGAACGGCGGTTACGCAGCGCAAAAATCGGCAAGTTCAAACCCTTGGTAGACTTTGATTGGAAATGGCCTGACAAAATAGACCAACAATCCATCGCGGCATTGATGCAATTGGACTTCATCAACGAGGTAACGAATATTATCTTTCTGGGCAGCAATGGTGTCGGTAAATCCACCATCGCACAAAATCTGGCGTATCAAGCGGCCCTTCAAGGCCACAGCGTGCTGTTTACCAGTGCGGCTAACATGCTCAATGATCTGGCAGCACAAGATGGTGATATGGCGTTGAAGCGACGCGTAAAGTATTACGCCCAACCTAAACTTTTGGTAATTGATGAAGTGGGCTATTTATCTTACAGCAATCGCCATGCGGATTTATTATTTGAGATTGTTAATCGGCGCTATGAAAAAGCCTCAACCATCGTTACCACGAACCGACCTTTTTCGGAGTGGGGTGAGGTTTTTCCCAATGCGGCCTGTGTCGTATCGTTGATTGACCGATTGATACATCACAGTGAAATCGTAAGTATCGAAGGCGGATCTTATCGCATGAAGGAGGCAAAGGAGCACTCGAAGAAAAAAGCAAAAACCAAATCAAAATCAAGGTCAAAAAGCAAATGAAAGTTATACGAATCCCTACCTTCTGGACGGCTGAGCAAGCCGATACGATTCATGAGTTTCTAGGCGAACTACGGGCTGCAGTTTGGCAAGAGTATCAGGAGGACATTCAGGCTATGTATGATGATATTGCCGCTCAAGCACGGGAAAACGCGGATAAGAATTTTGATGATGATATCAAGTTCTAAAATAAATAGAGTTAGACCAAATACGAAAAAGTAGATTCCCTGTTAGTATGCCGCATTCTGCGGCAAATAACTCCGGGTTTGGACCGGCGGTAACACTTGTACTGGGTCTCGTCGTTCAATTAAAAGTGTACCTGTTTCAAGTTCCAGTATTGTAATCACTGATATGTAAAGGCTTGTAGCAGTCACACTACTGGACCACGCCACTACATTTTCATCAGCCTTCTTGTTAATATTGAGGGACTTCACTTTTCTTAATTCAGAGACGACATTGGTATCAAGCAAATACATTACGACAAGTCTGCGGGGCGTATAATTTCGTTACTTAGGCGAGGTGGTTCAAAATCAATATCGGCAGCGTCGGGCATTGCAAGTAACTCTACGATGCTTTCCTTCTTATCCGTGATCTTCTGATATTCCTCAATGGTCAATAAAACATGCGCAGGGTGACCTCGGTCAGTGATAAAGACTGGTCCATTCAAAGCGGCTCGCTTTGCTTTGCTCACATCTTGATTAAACTCTCTGCTAGAAACGGTTGTGACACTCATAAGGCACCTCGAATACTCTGAAACAATATAGGTATGTTGCTACATAAAAATTATAGCAAATAATATAGGTAGCGGTAGGCGCAATCACAGAAGACAGCGCCGCTAACGGCATAGACGGAAATCAAGTTGACGATTGTGCTGAAAAGAGCCGGACCAATTGCGCTTTGTCTTCCGGAGCCGTGTATGTGTTCAGCCGAAGTGGCTCTTTATGGCAACAACAAGCTTATATCAAGGCGTCTAACTCAGGGCCAGAAGATCGGTTTGGATATTCTGTCGCGCTTAGTAGATATGGTAACACGCTGGCCGTAGGTGCAGCTACAGAAAACAGCGCTTCAATCGGCGTAAACGGAAATAGCAACGATTCTGAAGCACCGAAACCTGTTAATTGCGCTAAAGCGTCTGGGGCGGCATATGTATTCAATCGCAGTGAAGTGACCTGGCGGCAACAATCCTACGTAAAGGCTTCGAACACGGAGGCAGGAGATGCTTTTGGCCATTCAATCGCAATCAATCATGTGGGTGATACGCTTGCTGTCGGAGCCGAGACCGAAGACAGTGCCTCGGTGGGAATAAACCAAAACCAATTGGACGACTGTGACACTACCGAACCCGGACATTGTGCGAGTAATTCTGGCGCTGTGTATATATACTAGCGGTTTTAAATTTAAACGGTAGCGACTGCCAATGAATTAAAATACATAGAAAGGAAATTGCCGTTGAGCGCGTATGGTTCAAAAACTCATCGCTACGCTGCAGCCCGATAATAATACTTGAGCATGCCGCCTAAGCGTTCACGGCTTTTAATAGTATCCATTGTACTGACGTTGGCAAGCGGTGTAAGCAGCTGGTTATCTAAGCCTTGATGATTGCGTTCGCTATGATAATGTACCATATATTCTCTAAGTACACAGCGAAGCGAACGCTCGCCGAAAAGAATCAGCCGATCGAGACATTCTTCTTTAACCGATCGTACGAATCGTTCCGCGAAAGAATTGCAATTGGGCGCCCGCAGCGGACAGCGGATGCACTTCACACCATCACGTTTCAGCTGGCGTCTGAATTCACGCGAATACTTTTTGTCTCGATCCATGATCAAGTAATTACTATTGGACAGAAAACCATCGAAGTCGTCGGTGAGTTGACGCGCCACTTGCAACATAAAAAACGTGTTGGGCGAAGTCGTGATGCCGGCAATAGTGACGGATCGCGTGGCCAGCTTTATCACGAACAGAACGTAATAAGTCGTCAATCCCCGAAGGTTCCATACTTCGACGGTGAAAAAATCCATCGCGGCAATGACATTCCAATGCGCTTTCAGGAAGGTCTGCCATGATGTGTGCTTGCCGCGGTACGGCGCAGGTTCGATGCCATGCTTTTTCAGAATATTGCCCACACTGCTGGCAGATATTGTATAACCTAAGTTGGACAATGCGCCTTGGGTAAGTCCACTTCTGCGCGATGAGTTTACGATGCCAGGCCAACAGGGTATCCGCAGTGACCAAGGTCTCCATTTCATTAAGGCGTTTACGACCCACGGCTTTAGCCTTCACCGCTAAGCGCCGGCGTTGTCGATCGGTGAAGTGCAATCGGCGATCACGAGCAGATGAAAAGGTTGAATGACGTTTGTCATAGTCACTACAGATTATCTATAATTAATTGTAATGACAACACTTTTTCTTTGGTTGAGTTTTTGAACCATACGACTGCTGACGTTGCCGGGTCGTTCAAGGTCCGCCCTGGTGTCTCGATATGAGGAGCCATGCGCCCGCAGGGCACACGCCGGCCGCTTCAGGTGCCAGCAAAGGTGCGAGCAATCCGCGTCGCTACCTCGGGCGTGTGCAGGGTGGCCTCGTGCATTGCGAGCTCGTGCTCGACGTGCGCCGGCAACTGCTCGCGCAGGTCCGCGACCAACCGGTTCTTGAGCAGCACGAGGGACGCCCGTGGCATGTCCGCGAGGTCCTGCGCGAGCTGGTGCGCGTGCGCCAGCACGTCGGACCGCGGCAGCACGGCGAACGGCACGCCCCGCTTCTCGAGGTCCGCACCCCGGTAGGTTCGTGCAGCCAGCAGCATCTCGTGCCCCAGGCCGAGGCCCAACTTTTTCGGCACCAGGTAGGTAGCCGCCATCCCCGGCGTAAAGCCGAACTTCATGAAGTTGGTCGTATAAACGCTCTCGCGACTCAACACGACGAAGTCCGCGAAGAGGCCGAAGACGAAGCCGCCGCCGATCCCGTGGCCTTGCATGGCGGCGATGACAGGAACCTCGCAGTCTAGGGCCGCCCTGTAGATGCCGCCGATCAGGTCAGTGAACCTGCAGTGGCCCTGGTGCAGGGCCAGCAACTCTTCCCGCGTGCCACCGGAACAGAAGTAGTTGTCGTAGCCGGTCAGGACGGCTACCCGGCACCGGCGCTCGTCACGAATTCGATCGAAGGCCTGCCCCAGCCCCGCGACCAATGCCGGAGAGAATGCGTTCTTGCTGGCGACGTCCCGCATCACGATCTGCACGATGCCGGGGGCGATTTCCTGGAACTCGACGACGTCAGCCGACATGTTGCAGCCCGTCGTGACCGAATACGCGTGTGCTGGCACCGTCCACTGCCTGCCACGCGGCATTCGTGCCCGGTTGATCTTGGATGATAGGAACTATTTGTTCGAAGCAGTTGCGCAGCCGGAACATTCTTGTTTGCATCGATTCCGAACGCCAAGAACGAGTCACCAGAAGCGCTTGGCGCGATAGCGTATCGACCGCGAGGTTGCCATTGAGATTAGGATAATGAACCGTGGCGGGCGAATACATCGCCAAAGTGTCAATATTGCCGCGAAGCGCCAGCAGTTTGAAGCCTGTGATTTGGCTCACCCTTTCTGAAGGCGCACTGGCGATTACTACTGCGGGCTCTACCTTTTGGTCTCGGACAGCCTCGAGCAACTCGCTCGTTGATCGGAAGAGAATAATGACCCAACCGAGGCGTAGCTGCTCGCCAAGAGCTGTGGCTGTTACCAAGTCCGAATCGACGCCACCCACTCTCCAACCCCTAGTTTCGTCGACTTGGTTGAAAAGCGGCATCTCGTTGGAACCGCGGGATGCCTCCGTCTCCGAGCGAACGATTAAATGGATTACCTCCGGATGGAGCGCCAAAAGTGTCTCGACGCGGTCGACCGAATCCAGATCATCCAATTTCGCAGCGAAAAGCAAGTCGGTCGCAACGATCGAAGCCCGCGCAACCCCTTCGTTCAGAAGCTGGAGCGCGTTTTTCGGCCCTGCGGCGGCGATCTTCTGAATCACGAGACTGCCCCGTAGAGCAGGCACCGGACAAGTCGCGCAGCATGCTCGAATAGGTCGTGCCACCGTCACCTGAGTCAGATACGGCGACGGGAAAAACTCGGTTTGCGAGAAAGCAGGGCCTGCAATGGCAGCCAGGCCAAGGAGGAAGGCGAATCGCATTTTCATTTCGAGGACTTCAAGCACGTTCTTGGCCAGATCGAATCCACAGCCTCAGTATGGATTGTAGACGCTCCTCCCGGTTTCAGTGGCTCCCGACACTTCCACTCTGGCACGATGGTGCCGTCATCAGATGGGGCGTCCCTTCCCATTGCTTGCGCAGTTTCCTCCCTCACGGTGCCTTCAGCACCTGCTCTCAGGCAGGTGTAGTTCATGGTGTTGTGACGAGTGTCAGCGAAGGTCCCGAGGAGCCCCTGAACGTTTGCCGCCGGTTGCAGCAGCGCAGTGAAAGCGGTCATTGTTCGTCCACCGAAATAATCTGCCCGCTTTCCATGCGCACGATCCGGTCGGCACCATGAAAATAACGGTCGTCGTGCGAGATGACCAGCACGCATTTGCCCAGGGCCTTCAATTCGGGCAACAGCTCGCGGTAGAACACTTCCTTGAACACCGGGTCCTGGTCTGCAGCCCATTCGTCGAACACCAGGAACGGCCGCTCTTCCAGATACGCCACCACCAGTGCCAGGCGCTTGCGCTGCCCTTGTGAAAGTGCGCGCGTGCTGAACGCTCCCCCTTGCATCTGCACTTTGTGATGGAGGTGGAGTTTCTCGATGAGCCGATTGCCTCGCACATCCAGCTCGGGCGAGGCTCCGTCGAGGAGGCACTCGAAAAGATGGAAATCGGAGAAGATCGCTGAGAAGCATTGACGATAGGCATCGCGGTTGGTGTCGTCCACGGCGTCGCCGTCCCAGAGGATGCTTCCCTGCTCGGGCCGGTACAAGCCCACCAGCAGCTTGGCAAGCGAAGTCTTGCCGCTGCCGTTGCCGCCAACCAGGAAGGTGATCTGCCCCGGTGCGAAGTCGAGATCGACGGGCCCCAGCGTGAACAAGTCGTCCGAGCATTCATGGTAGTAGCGGTGCGCCACGCCGCGCAGCGCCACGTGGGTCATGCGCGGCGTGGCCGCGGAGGCGGCCCCAGCCTCGCTGTGCGCCAGTTGCTGCGTGATGTCATCGATGCGGGCACCGGACGCCTTCGCCAGGTTGGCGCTCGGCAGCCTCAACAGCAGGTTCTCCAGCGGCGACACCATGTAGATGACGACCAACGCAAAGCTGGTCATGACACGCACGCTGTCGGGCGTGTCGCTCAACAGTGCGAACAGCACGAGGCCGATGAAGGCGTAGATCAGGAAATGGCCCCAGGCCGCAGACACCACGAAGACCGACATGCCCACCGTCCGCTCGCGGCGCACCACTTCGATCGAGTCGCCGAGCACGTTGTTGGCGAAGTGGCCGCGCTTGCCGGCATGCAGACGCAGTTCCTTGGCACCTTCCACCAGCGAGCGGAAGTGGCCGAACAGGCGGTCCTGCTCAATGGCCGCTCCGTCCAGATGGCGAATGGCCCGCAAGTGTGCGAGGTGGCAACCCAGCGACCCCAGTCCGATCACCGCCACGGCCACGAGGAACACCGGCCAGGACAGCCACGCCATGTAGACCAGGCAGCCCAGCACCACGATCACATTGGCGAGGATGTTGGGCACGCTGACGAAGAACTCGGCGACATGGGCACTGTGTTCGGTGAGGGCCGATTGCACCTTGGGCGCGTCGATCCGTTCGAGGCGGCGGAAGTCGGCAGCCATCACGCGCGCCGAGATGAAGCGCCGCAGGTCGGCATGAACGCGCTGGCTCAGGCGCTCGAACAGCACCGACGCCAGCACGCGGCTGAGCAGGGCCGCCACCGCGCAGGCAGCAAAGCCCCACGCGATTGCGGTCCGATCCGCCGGGCTCACGGCAGTGAGCGCCGTGTTGATCTGGATGATCAGCAGGACGCTGCACACCCCGGCCACCACACTGGCCAGGCCGGCCGCCAGGAGCAGGTGGCGCGATTGTCGAATCAGGTAGGAAAGCATGTCGGGGCTCCAAGCCAGTCAGTTAGGGAAACGGATATCAGGGGCGCTGAACGACGAAGCTCGTCGCTTCGCCACCGTCTCACGTCGATTCACGCAGCAACTCCAGCGTGATGCCGGTGCTGGCGTGCAGCGGCACCACTTCATGGGCGACCACGCGTGGCCGGTCGTCGCCGTGCGTGCACACGGCGATGAGGTTATCCGCATCGAAGCGCCATTGCCAGAACTTCCACCTGGCCGGGGCATCGCCGTTGTGGAAGAAGGGGCGCAGTTCGCCTTCGGTGGGGAAGCGGAAGCCGAAGTCATGCAGTGGGAGCGACAGCCCGAACCCACGCGCCTTGACGTAGCTCTCTTTCAAGGTCCAGAGCTCGAGGAAGCGGCTCTGTTGCCGAGACACGGGCAGCGCCCGCAAGTCAGCGGCTTCCACGTTGGCGAAGTAGCGCTCGGCGCTGTCCAGTGAAGCGCCCCGCTGCAGGTTTTCGGTGTCGACACCAAGCGCCCCGCCTGTTCTCACTGCGCAGACCACCAGATCGTAGGAGTGGGAAACGTTGAACGTGATTCCCTGGGCTGCCTCGCCGGCATTCACCAGAAGCGGCCGGCCGTAGGCGTCGGCGGTGAAGGCCAATTCCTCGGGCGGGATACCGACATGCCGCGACAGCACCGTTCGAACGAGTGCACGTGTCGTGAGGTAGCCGTGCCTGTCCCGTTCGAAGTGGAAGCGCAAACGCTGGGCGTGCTCCGCAGGCGACAGCAGTTCGAGGTACTGGTCGGCCAACGCGAGGTCGCGTGTCCGCGCCAGCGGCGTCACGCTGAGCTGGATCTCGCCGGCAGGCAGGGGACAGGATGGGAAATCGGGCACGAGATTCCTTTGCAAGGACATGCGAGCGTCGAGGTTCAACGGATGACGGATGCCAGCGTCTGGTGCGAGGTGTTGCATGACCGAACTCATCGACCTCAATCGCGATCCCAGGGGAATCGGCCCGTCGTCGCGAATCGGCTGATCTTCGCCAGGTTGCTCGCGTCGGTGAAGACGTCCAGATTGGCCTCGAGCGCAGCTTGCTCGCTGCGCTCGAGGCCATCTTCCAATTTGGCGGCGTACTGCTTGTAGCGAGCGATCGCGCGCTTCTCGAGGCGTCGCAAGCGCAGCAGGTGGGCGTGCAGGAGACCGTCGCTGCTGGCGTCGCACGCGTCCACCAATCCCCAGGTTTCCGCCTGTCTTGCCGTCACCGGACGCGTGCTCAAGGCGAGGTAGTTCGCCCGCGCAAGGCCGGTGCGCCGGATCAGGAACGGCATCACGCAAGCCGGCATGAGGCCAAAGAGCAACTCGGACAGGCCGAACGTGGCCTTCTCGTCGCTGAGGACGATGTCGCACGCCGCCACGAAGCCCACGCCGCCCGCGTTCACCCGGCCGCGGACATGCGCCACGGTGACGTAGGGTCCGCGCGCGAGCCGTCGCCACAGGCCGTACAAGGAACCCGGATCCTGGGCGTCGCCTTCAGGGTGATTGGCGATCTCGTGGAAGTCGGCCCCCGAGCAAAAGATATCCGGCAGGCCTTCCAGCACCACGACGCTGGCCGCGTGTTCGCAGTGACGCAAGGCCGCGCTGCATTCGTCGATCAGCTGCTGATCGATGGCGTTGTCCGCCTCTGGCCGATGCAGCTGGATGAAGCAGATCTGCTCGTCGAAGCGGACGCGCAGCCTTTCATACGTCGGGTTCACGAGAGCCATTCGTATTCCCGGTGGAATTCCTTGATGCGACGCAGGAACAGCGTCGGCCTCTTCAATCCACGGCGTGTTTCCGGAAGGAAGTCGGCATCGACTTCCAGATTGCGCGTGCCGAATCTCACGCTGCGGCTCTTCTCCAGCACTTCGTCGTACTGCGCCATGGACAGCTCGTAGCGACTGTTCAAGTGTCCAGTGAAGTCCAGGGCCCGCAAGCGCGACTGTCCTTCCTGGCTCGCCGTGCCGCTGAAGAACTCGGAGCAGCATCCCGAACCATATGAGAAGACGCCGATCCGACGCGGCACGGAGAAAATACCGCCGTCGATCGTGCTGGCGAGCGCCAGTGCCGCCGTGGCCCCCATGATGTTGCCGACGCGCTGGCAGTGGGCGAGTCCGGGCGACACGCGCACCTGGAAGTCCTGTTCGATGTCGGCCGCGCTGGTCGTGGCCAGCTTGCGCATCATGCTGCGATGGGCACCCTTCACCATGCCGCCAAACGGCGTGTGATAGGCCATGTAGTCGAACGTTCGGGCGAAGTCCGTGCCTTGGACCCGTGCCTGGTATTCGCGGAATGCATGTTCGCAGCAATGCAGATACGAGAGCAGCGACAGATCCGTGTCGCCGGTATCCATGTCGGCGGAGGGCCGGCACGTGTCCATGACTTCATAGCCGTAGTAGCCGTTGGCGCCGACGTCGATCCGGAAAACGGAGGGCGTGTCGCTCACCAGCATGGCCACGGCGCCCGAGCCGCCGCTGGGTTCGGCGAACGACCAATCGGCCGACAGCGCGCTGCCGCCTTCCTCGACCATGAAGCGCGAGATGTCCGTCGCCAACACGAGGACCTTGGCGCCCGGGGAAGTCTGCGCGAGCACGAAGTTGATGGCCATCTGCAGGCCAGCAACGCCCGAGTAGCAGGCGTTCTTGAGCTCGAACAGGCGGCAGTTGCGACTCAGCCCCAGCAGGTCGTGGCAATAGGTGCTCATGGACTTGCCGAAATCGAAAGACGACTCCGTGCAAGTGATCACCATCTCGATCCGGCTCTTCGCCTCGGGCGACAACGCATCGACCAGCGGCTTCGCCGCGTTGACCGCGAACGTCACCGGATCTTCATGCGGCAGCGCGACGGACTTCTCCTGCATGAGGAGGTTCTCGAAACGGCTCATGTCGAGGTTCCGATGTCTTGCCAGGCGAGTGACGTCCAGGCTCGCAGTGCCTGCGAAGAAGTTCATCGCCTCGATTCCAACTATCTGCATAGGTCATTCCAAAGGGTCAGCTCCGAGCGGACGCAATCGATTACGGCCTCACGTTGAGAGTGGATGAAGAAGTGGTCCCCGTCGAACCAATGTGTTGTCATTGTCTCGACGGTCTCTTCCTGCCACGACATCGCGGTCTGGCGGTCGACGTGCTGGTCGCCGCGACCCAGCATGAGGGTCAGCGGCGTGTCGAGTGGCCGGCCCGGATTGTAGCAATATTCGGACAGCAAGGCAAAGTCGCCAACGATCGATGGCATTGCGCGGTCCATCAGATCTCGATTCTCAAGAATTTCCGGGGACGTCCCTCCTAATTCGCGCAAGGCCTGCAGCCGAGCGTCGTCGTCCAGATCGTGCAGGCGCAACGGAAGCTTTCGATTCCTTGGCCTGTCGCATCCCGCGATTAGCAACTTGAAGGGCATCCGCCCGCCATCGCTTTGAAAGCGCCGCGCCAATTCGAATGCAACGAGGCCGCCCAGGCTGTGACCGAAGAAGGCGAACGGCAAGGTGGCGGCACGCGCGACGGCGGGCGCCAGCCTGGCCATCAGCTCGGAGAACGACCGGACGGTGGGCGCGCCAAGACTCTCGCCACGGCCGGGGAGCTGAATCGCGCAAAGCTCGATGTCCGGTTCGAGGGCGTATTGCCAGGGAATGAAGCTCGCGGCGTTGCCCCCCGCGCAGGAGAAGCAGAACAGGCGCAGACGCTTGGGGATGTGCGAAGCGGACGTGGACTGGAGAATCCAGGAATGGTAGTCGATCATGAGTTGACGGATGTGAACGCAGGCGTCCGATGGCAATCTGCGAGGGCCTGCATGTTGGCCCGGTCCCGGCCAAAGGGGGTCAGCACGGGGTGGACCGTCGACGCCGTGCCGTCACGAAGGTTGTACTTGACAAACGTGGCGAGAGTCCCGGACGGCCCGATATCGACATAGCGGTGCCCTCCGCTGTGCTCCAGCCACGCCAGGGCCGGGCCAAAGCGCATGGGGTGGCGCACCACGCGCCAGAAGTAGTCGTCGGGCAATGCGTCCAGAAGCTCGGCGCGCTCGCAACACATGATCGGCACCGTGGCCCTTCGGCGGGTCAGGTTCCGCATAGCGGACGAGAACTGTCGTTGGGCACCATCGATCCAGCGGGAGTGGAAGGCGAAGGACACGGGAAGGCGCTGAAAGATGATTTCGCGCTGCTTCAAGCCGGATTCGATGGCATCGAGTTCACCCTGTGGAGCGGCCACCGCGAAGTGCCGGTCGAAATTCGCTCCGGCGAACTCGCTGTGCTCGCTCAGGAACGCTTCCCGGTAGAGCGATGGTTCGGCCAGGATGGCGATCATCCCGCCCCGCAAGCACGAGGCCTCGAGGGCCACGGCCTGTTCGACGACGGCCAGCAGGGCGTCGTCCACGTCGAGGCAACCGGCCACGCACGCAGCGGCGAACGACCCGAGACTCGTGCCGAGGCACAGGTCGGGCTCGATGCCGGACCGCATCAAGCATTGAGCCATCGCGTACTCGACCATGAAGATTGCCGGATGCGTGAGCAGGGTTCGGTCGAACACCTCCGATGCCGGTGATCCGTACAGGACCTCGACCACGCGCTGGCCACACAGCCGGTAGACCGAGGCATCCAGCCGCAGCATGGTCTCGCGAAAGACCGGATGGGTATCGAACAGTTCGCGGCCCATCTGGTAGTACTGCGAGCCCTGCCCGGAAAACATGAAGACAGTCTTGTTGTGCATGGTCAGGCAGGCATCAGCTCGTCCAGGTCGAAGTAGCCGTTGTAGCCCTCCATGTAGACGGCGGCGCGGTGCTCGAACAGCACGACGGCCTCGGAGCTGGTCTCCAGGGTCTGGTCCCCTGCCACAGTGGATCGGACACTCGTGCCCGGCGGGTACCGGCGGTTCCAGGCGTCCACCTTCTGCCGCGCCGCCTGGCGGGTGGTCTGGTGCGCGGTCTCGTGGACGACCGGCGGCACGGGTTCGACGGCAGCCGAAGGCAGGATGTCTTCGATGAGGCCATCGAGCTGTGACGCTGGCGTCTGCGCCCTGATCGCCTGCACGAGCCCGGTCAGTAAGTCGCCGGAACCGAGTTCCTCGAACGTGACTTCCGCGCTGCGACGGGCAGCCAGGGCCAGCAGGTACTGAACGCTTTCACACCAGAGAACGGTGCTGCCGATCTGCCTGGACAGGATCTCGGTCAATTGATCAGTCGGGTAAGGCCGGGCCGTGACGTTGGCGATCACGGGAATACGCGGCGCCTCGAAGGCCAGCCCTTCGAGGACCTCAGAGAACTGCTCCATCGCCTTATGCATGAGCGGCGAATGAAAAGCGCCGCTGGTGGCCAAGGGGAAGAAGCGCACCTTGTCTGCGGAAAACAAGGGCTGCGCCTTCTCGATCTCGTCCTGCGCCCCCGAAATGACGATTTGCGACGGCGTGTTGTAGTTCGCAAGGTAGAGGTGGTTCAGCCCGTTGCTGCTCAAGGTGTGCTCGATGTCTTCCTTCGACAGGTTGATCACCGCCGCCATGCCACCCCGGGACATGCGGCTCATCAGCATCCCGCGCCGCTGCACGAGGCGAAGGCCTGCCTCGAAGTCGAAGCATCCTGCCGCCATCAGGGCGTTGAACTCGCCCAGGCTGTGTCCGATCAGGAAATCGGGATCCACCCCCGATTCCTTCTGCTTCTTAAAATAGGTCAGGGCATTGACGACATACAGCGCGGGCTGCGTGAACTGCGTGTTGCCGAGCTCCTGGCGCGGGTCTTCCAGGCACAAGGTCTTCACCGAGTAGCCGAGGATCGCATCGGCTCGGTCGGTGTAGTCGCTGAATTCGTCGAACAGGCTGCCGCCCATGCCCTTGAATTGCGAGCCTTGGCCCGGGAACATGTAGATCTTCATTGAACGGAACTCCAAGTGTGGTGGTGGGATGGGCCGGGGTCGCTGCGTAATGTGCACCGCTGCACGCAGACGGCCGTGTTGATGCCGCCGAACCCGATGCTGAGATTCAGCGCATTGGCGATCGCGTGGTCTTCGGCATGCGCGGCGGTGAAGTGCATCGACGCGTCGATCGAGTGGTCGAGGTTGCGGCTGGGATGAAGCTGACCCGCGTCCATCTGCAGCAGGACGGCGATCAGTTCGACGGCGCCGGCGGCCGTCAACCCGTGCCCGGTGATCGATTTGGTCGTGTTGACGCGCGCATGGCCCAGGCCGACATCGCGCATGCTGCGCAGTTCGACTTCGTCGCCGATGCCCGAACCCGAGCCATGCGGGTTGACGTAGTCGATGTCGCGGGGCGTGAGCTGCGCCCGATCGAGCGCCGCGCGGATCGTCGCCATCTCGCCTTCGGCCGAGGGGCTCGGTTGGCGATTGGCGTCCATCCGGACCGCCCAGCCGGGCAAGCGCGCATAGGGCTGCCGGCCGGTGCGCCGCGAGGCCGATTCCAGCGACTCGACGACGAGAACGCCGCAAGCCTCGCCGAAGATGAAGCCGTCCCGGTCACGGTCGAACGGACGGCATGCCGCGGCGGGATCCTGCGCGAACCGGTCGGATCCCATCGCGCCGAGCGAGCGCAGGGCCTGGCACTCCCAGTACGACAGGTCCATCGGCGCGCCCACCGCGATGCAGACATCAACGCGCCCCGACTTGACGGCCTCGATCGCCTCGATCACCGCCAGTTGCCCGCTCGCGGAGGCGCCGCCCACCGTGTGCGCAAAGCCGCGGATGCCGAACTGTTCGGTGCACAGGCCGCACAGGTCGCTGTCCATGAACGACATGCCGTAGGTCGGGCGCAGGAAGGCCTCGCGCCCGCGGTAGGCCTCGCGGGCCAGCAGCAGGTCGCGCTGCTGGACGTTCGATCCGCCGACCACCAGGCCGATGCGTTCGGGCGTGGCCTCGGCCAGTGGCGCCAGTTGCGCGTCGTGCCAGGCCTCATGCAGCGTCGCGAGCACCACCTGGGCCGAGAACGATGCCGTCCTCAGCATGGCCGGTGGCAAGCTTGCCGGCATGGCCAGCGACGCGATCTCGGCACCCAGGAAGGCGGACGGCGTCGAAGATCCCTGCGGCAGCTGGCGTCCCGGTCGGCCCATCACACCGAAGGCATGCCGCCCTTGCATCAGCGCCTGCAGGAATGCGGCCCGGCCCTGGCCGATCGCCGACGTGATGCCGATGCCGCTGACCGCGATGTCGATTCGATCAGACGCGGGCATGGATGATCGAAGCGATGTCGCCGATGTTTTCCGCCTTGGCCATCTCGAACAGCGGGATCTGCAGGGACAGGGCTTCGAGCGTCATCATGATGATGTCGGCACGGTCCACCGAATTGGCCCCCAGGGCCCTGAGCGAATCCGAGGCAGTCAGCGGACGCTCCGCCAAGGCCGGGATCACCTCCCGAATCTGGGCCATGATGGTGTCGAGAATCTTTTCCTTGTTCATTGGTTGTTCCTCAGTTGATGGTTCATTGTTGCATCGACGACGCCGATGCGAGAGTCAAATCCGCCCGCGCGTGATGGGGGGAGCATTCGTGTCAGGACCCGCGCCAGCGAATCCACATGGGGCCTGTTCAGCATGGTGATGTGCGCGCCGGGGATCTCGTGCACGTCCACCGGGCCGTCGCTGACCCGCTGCCAGCCCCAGGCCGGATCCGCGAAGGTCTCGGCGAGTTCGCCGCTCGCCCACGCCGGCATCGCGAATTCGGCCGCGCGGCACAGCGTCACCGGCACCCTGGGCGCGTCCTGTCCGAGCCGATAGCGCCGCTGTGCCAGCGTGCCGGCCTGCCAGACATCGACGTAGCCACGAACGTCGGCCATGTCGAAGCCCGCCGGCAGGATCTCCGCTTCGAGCAGGCACCGGTGGAGCGCCGCGAGCTGCGCATCCCTGTCCAGTCCTTCGAGGGACTCGCGGCTGAGCGAAAGTCTCTTGCCGAAGCTGTGGCCGACCCCGACCGCGATGTCGACGAGCATCCCGGCGACGTCCGCTGCATCGGGTGCAGCAAGCGGCTCCCGGGTAGGCACGGGCTGGTCGAGAACGATGAGCCGTTCCACTCGCTCGCCGCAGGCCTGTAGCTGGCGTGCCATTTCCAGCGCGACGAAAGCGCCGAACGAATGCCCGCCCAGGCGATAGGGTCCGACCGGTTGCATCGCTCGCACGGCCTTCAGGTAGTGCGCCGCCATCTCGTGGACATCGTCCAGCGGCGTCGTCTTGCCGTCCAGCCCCCGCGCCTGCAAGCCGTGAACCGGCATACCCGGCCCCGCGAGCAGCGCGAGTTCCCGGAAGTAGATGACGTTTCCGCCCAGGCCGGGCACGAGGAACAGCGGCCGGCCCTCACACTCCGGTTGAAGCGGCACCAGCGGGGATTCGTCTGCGCCGGCCGTCGACGATGACTGCTTGACCAGCAAGGCCAGCTGCTCCACGGTCGGCGATCGCAGGAACGAGGCCAGCGGAATTCTACAGCCGAAGCGTTCCTTGACCCGCGCCATCAACTGCACCGCGAGCAGCGACTGGCCGCCCTGTTCGAAGAACCCATCGCGGATGCCGACGCCCGACACGCCCAGCACCTGCTCCCAGATCGTCGCGACCTGCAGCTCCAGGGTGTTGCGCGGCGCCACCGATCCGGTCGCGGCGCTCGCCTCGCTTCTGTCCGGGCTCGGTAGAGCGGCCCGGTCCACCTTGCCGTTCGGTGTCCGGGGGATCGCATCCAGGCCGATCCACAGCGATGGCACCATGAAGGACGGCAGCTGCTGCTCCATGAATTCGCGCAGCGCGCCCTGCAAGAGGGGACGACCGTCCCGCATCACCAGACACGCCAGCAATCTCGCAGCAGAGCGCTCATCCTCGTGCACCGTCACCGCGACATCGACCACATCCTCGTGCGATGCCAGGACAGCCTCGATCTCGCCCAGCTCGATGCGGTGACCGCGGATCTTGACCTGGTGGTCATAACGCCCCAGGTGTTCGAGCGAACGGTCGCCGCGCCAGCGCGCAAGGTCGCCGGTCCGGTAGAGGTGCCGTCCCGGCTGGCTGGCAAAGGGATCCGGCACAAAGCGCTCGGCCGTGAGTTCGGGGCGGTTCCAGTAGCCTCGCGCCACGCCGTCGCCCCCGATGTAGAGCTCGCCCATCGCCCCGTCCGGGACGGGGCGCATCTTCGAGTCGAGCACGTAGACCTGCGTGTTGTCGATCGGATGCCCGATGCAGACGGCGTCGTCCTCGTGCATCGCGGCGAGCGTGGACCAAACCGTGGTTTCGGTGGGGCCGAACATGTTGTACAGGCGTGCGCCGTTCGCCAGCAAGGCGTCCTTCAATGGCGGTGGCATCGGCTCGCCACCGCACAACAGCTTCATGCCGGGTGCGGGTCGCCAGCCCGCATCCAGCAGCATCCGCCAGGTCGCAGGGGTGGCCTGCATGACGCTAGGCCGATGCGTCGCCAACCTGTCGGCGAGGACGTTGCCATCCACCGAGTCCTCGCGCGGCAGCAGGATGACGCGACCACCGCAGACGAGCGGCAGGTACAGCTCCAAGGCCGCGATGTCGAACGAGATGGTCGTCACCGCCAGCAGCCGATCCTCCGGCGTGAAGCCCGGTTGGCGGGCCATCGCGTGGAGGAAGTTCGTCAGGCCTCGATGCGGCACGGCGATGCCTTTGGGCTTGCCGGTCGAGCCCGAGGTGTAGATCACGTAAGCGAGGTGATCGGCGGTCAGCCCCGGCCGGCGCCTGGTCCGCGGGTCCGCGGTGAGGTCGAGGTCGTGGTCGCCCTCGCCCGGGACGTGCAGCACGTGCTGGGTCGTCAAGGGAAGTCCGTGCACGAGATCCGCATCGCAAACGACGATCTGCACCTCGGAATCGACCAGCATGTGTTCGATGCGGGCGCGCGGATAGCTCGGGTCGATCGGCACGTAGGCGGCGCCCGACTTGGCGATCCCCATCAGGCCGACCAGCATGTCGCACGAGCGCTCCATGCAGATCCCGACGAGGGTGTCCGGCTGCACGCCGAGATCGATCAGGCGACGCGCCAACTGGTCGGCCCGCCGATCGAGCTCGGCATAGGTGAGCGTGCTCGCACCGGCGACCACGGCGATGGCGTCCGGACGGCGCCTGGCCTGCGCCTCGAACAAGTCATGCAGGCACAGGTGCGACGGGTAGTGGCTGACCGTCTCGTTGCGTCCGACGAGGATCTCGGCCCGCTCGGCCTCGCTGCACCAGGCCAGCGAACCCACGGTGCCGACATCCGGGGCGGCCATCGCGTCGAGCAGGTGCTGCAGCTGCCTCAGCAGCCCTGAGATCGCCCGTTCGTCGAAGCGCTCCGTCGCGTACTGCAACTTCAGCGTCAGCTCGTCGCCCGGCAACACGGTCAGCGACAGGCCGTAGTTCGTGCGTTCATCGACGTGGATGTCCTCGATGGCCAATCCGCGCGGATGCTGCGACGGCGCGGCAGCGCCGGGCGTCACCTGCCCGGCGGTTTCCATCGGATAGTTCTCGAACACCACCAGCGAATCGAACAGCCCCGAGGCGGCCTGCCCCGGTGCGCAGTGCAGGATCTCGTTGAGCGGCAGGTGGCTAAATCCTTCGCGCTCGACATGCCGGCTGTGCAGCGACCGCAGCCACGTCGCGACATCGAGGTCGTCGTCCACGTCGACACACACGGGCAGTGTGTTGATGAACAGGCCGACCATGCCATCGATGCCGGCCATCTGGGCGTGGCGGCCCGAGACGGTGGCGCCGAAGACCACCTGACGACGTCCGGCATGGCGGCTCAACAGGCACGCCCACGCGGCCTGCACCGCGGTGCTCAGGGTGACCTGGCAGCGGCGCACTGCCGCTTTGAGGCGCGATGTCTGGTCACGCGACAGGCGCCGAACGTCGAACCCCGTGCCGGCTCGGCCAGGCAACGGGCTGCGCCGCTCGATCCCAAGCTCGGTCCTGCCCGAGACGCCCGCCAGCTCCTCGCGCCAGAACTGGCTGGCGGCGTCGCCGTCCTGCGCCTCGAGCCAGGCGATGTAGGCGTGGTAGGCATCCGTGCGAGGCAGGTCCGGCGTGCCGCCTTCGCAGTACGCCGCATAGGCGCCCAGGACTTCTCGCGTGACGATCGGCAGGGACCAGCCGTCCATCAGCGCGTGATGGTGGGTCCACAAGAAGCGCTCGCATTGCTCGGATAGCTTGAACGTCGCGAAACGCATCAGGGTCGGCACTTCCGGGTCGAAACCGCGGGCCTTGTCCCGCTGCCGGTAGGCGAGGAACCGTGCCCTCTGCTCGTCCGGCGCCACGTCGCGCCAATCCTCTTCATGCCATTCGAACGTGGCGTCGTCGACGACGAGTTGCAGCAGGCGATCGCGCTCGAAGCCGACGAAGGCCGTGCGGAAGATCGCGTGCCGCTCGACCACCTGCCGCCAGGCGCGCCGGAAGGCGCCGACATCGAACGCTCCGCGCAAGGTCATCGAGGTCTGCGTGACATAGGCATCGCCTTGTTCGTCCAGCAGGCTGTGGAAGAGCAAGCCCGCCTGCAGGCCGGTAGCGGGATAGAGGTCGATCAGCCGGGGATAGCGCGCATGCCACTGGTCGAGATCGGCCTGGGCGACGCCCGCCAGCGCGAAGTCGCTGGGGGTGTAGGAAGCGGTGTTGCGACCCTGGCAATGCGCCACCAGCTCTTCGAGCGCCGCCTGGTAGCCGCGGGCCAGGTCCTCCATCGTCTCGCGACGATGGGCATGCTGGTTGAAGTCGATGTTGAAGGTCAACGCGCCCTGCGACAGATAGCCGTTGAACGCGAGCGCATGGCTTCGCCTGCGCCCGCCGTCGACGTCGTGCCCCGTGAATTCGCCCGTCACCGCGAACAGTGGATCGGTCGATGGGTCACGATCGAACTGCCCCAGGTAGTTGAAGGCCACCTCGGCAGGATGTGCGCGTTCCAGATCGGTGATGTCCGGGTCCTGCACCATGTGCCGCAACAGGCCATAGCCGATACCGTGGTGCGGCACGGACCGGAGCTGCTCCTTCACCGCCTTGACGAGGGCCCCGTATTGCTCGTCGCCCCGGCGTGCACCGAAGCCGTCCGGCAGCGCGAGCGTCAATGGAAAGACCGTCGTGAACCAGCCGATCGTTCCCGTCGTGTCGATGCCGTCGAACAGGTCCTCCCGGCCGTGGCCTTCCATGTCCACGCGCACGGCGTCCTGCCGCGTCCAGCGGTGCATGGCCAGCAGCAGCGCTGCAAGGAGCAGGTCGTTGATCCGGGTGCGGTAGGCGTCGGCGCAACGTCCGAGCAACGCACTGGTGGTGTCGGCGTCAAGGGTCATGGTGACGACCGCTGCGGCGCGGAAGCTCTCGTCCGCCACATCGCCGTGGTCCGTCGGCAGCCGGGGCACGTGACGCGAAAGGCATCGCACCCAGTAGGCCTGTTCGGCCTTCATCGCGTCACTGCGGGCATGGCGCTGCAATGCCCTCGCCCATTGACCGTAGCTGTGCGTCTTCGCAGGCAAGGCGATCGGCAGCGAGTGCCGCCATTGCCCGAAAGCGGTCAGCAGGTCGTCCAGCAGGATGCGCCAGCTCACGCCGTCGACGACGAGGTGGTGCGCGACGAACAGCAGCCGGCTGTCGGCCGGGACGTCGGCCTGGAAGTGCATCGCCTTGATCAACGGGCCGCGCCCGATGTCGAAGCTCGCTTTCAGGGCCTGTCCGCGCAAAGCGAATGTCGACTGGATCTCCTGTTTCGATTGGCCGGCGATGCTCTGCGTCTGCACGCACTCCGACAGCCAGGCCGGCGACCAGGCCCGATAGCCAGCCCGCCACTGTCCATCGTTTTCATGGAAACGCAGGCGCAGGACATCGTGGCGTGCATGGAGCGCCTCGACGAAGGCCTGCAGGAAGCCGGGCGTGAAGCCCTCGGGCACGCCGACCATCACCGACTGGTGGAAGTGGTGCACATACGAAGGGTCGCTGTCCAGGAATGCACGCTGGATCGGCAAGGGCAGCAGCTCGCCGGAGACGAACTCCTCGGGCGCATCGGTGCCGGCCGCTGCCTGCTGTGACGCCAGCGCACGAATGGTCTGGTGCTCGAACAGGTGCTTGGGACTCAGGGACAGCCCGCGCGCGTTGGCCTGGGAGATGACCTGGATCGCCAGGATCGAGTCACCGCCCAGCGAGAAGAAGTTGTCCGTCACGCCGACGGGGCTCACGCGAAGCACGCGTTGCCAGACGTCGACGAGGACGTGTTCGGCCGGCGTCCGCGGCGCCACGCCGGGGACCGCCGCGCGGCGAGCGGTGTCGGGCGCCGGCAATGCCCTGCGGTCGACTTTGCCGTTCGCGGTCAGGGGCAAGCTCTGAAGGAAGACGAAAGCGCCGGGCACCATGTAGTCCGGCAGCGCTTGCCGCAGATGCTCGCGCAGCGAGCGCTGCAGGCCCTCTTCATCGTCCGTTGCTGAGTTGGCCGGCTGCACCACGTACGCGATCAGACGCCGATCGCCCGGCTTGTCTTCGCGTGCCAGCACCGTGCAGGCGTCGACCTGCGCGTGGCGCAGCAGGCGGGCTTCGATTTCCCCCGGCTCGATGCGGAAGCCCCTCACTTTGACCTGGCTGTCGATGCGTCCGAGGATCTCGATGTTGCCGTCCGGCAACCAGCGGGCAAGATCCCCGGTCCGGTAGAGGCGATCCTTGCCTTCGGCGCGGTCGCCGCCGAAGGGATCGGCGATGAATCGCTCCGCACTCAGCGCCGGTCGTCCCAGGTATCCGCGGGCGACTTGAATGCCACCGACGCACAGCTCGCCTGGAACGCCGATCGGCGCCAACTGCCCCGCCCGGTTCAGGATCAGGCAACGCACGTTCGGCAGCGGTCGCCCTGCATGCAGGCGGCCAGGCTGGACGCGAGCAGCGGTCGCGCACACCGTCGTCTCGGTCGGCCCGTACGCGTTGTACAGATGTCTTCCGTCGGCCCATCGGTCGGCTTCCTCGCGGGAGATCGCCTCACCCGCCACGATCAGGCCGGTGACCGACGCGAGCCGCGACCTGTCCAGGTTGGGCAGGAGCGCCGGTGGCAAGGTGGCGTGGGTGATCCCGCCGCGCGAAATCACCTCGGCCAAGCCATCGGGCGACTTGGTGACGCTCTCCGGGACGAGGTGAAGCGCGGCTCCCCGCGTCAGCGCGATCGCGATCTCCGAGGCCGCCGCGTCGAAGCTCAAGGACGCGAACTGCAGCACCCGGCTGTCCTGGTCGATCGCGAAGAATTCGCCTTGCGAATGCGCGAGATTGACCCAGCCTCGATGCTCGATCAGCACGCCCTTCGGCTGTCCCGTCGAGCCCGAGGTGTAGATGGCGTAGGCCAGGTGCCGCGACGACAGGCCGACGCTGCGCCTGTCGATGTCGTCGCCGGCGAAGGCCAGGAACGAATCGGCCAGGGCCTGGGCATGCGGTTCGGCGTCGAGCAGGACGCGTTGCCGGTCGCCCAACGGCAGGCGCTGGGCGAGATGCCGTTGCGTGATGACGACCTCGACCGCCGAATCGTCGAGCATGTAGGCGATGCGATCCTGCGGATACGTCGGATCGATCGGCAGGTAGGCGCCACCCGCCTTCAGGATGCCGAGGACGCCGATCACCATCTCGGGCGATCGATCCACGCACAGGGCCACCAGGGTGTCGGGCCGGACGCCGTGGGCGATCAGGCAACGCGCCACCCGGTTCGCCTTGTCGTTCACGTCGCCGTAGCTCAGTACCCGGTCCATGAAAACGAGTGCGGGCGCTTGCGGACGCCTGCGGGCCTCGGCCTCGAACAACTCGTGCAGGCAGGTGTCCGGCGAGGTCGGCCACGGCCTGGCGGTGTCGTTCCAATCGACGAGCAGCTGATGGCGCTCGCGTTCGGTGAGGATGTCGAGTTGAGAAAGCCGCTTCGCGGGCTGCCGGACGATCGCCCGCAGCAGCTGTTCATAGTGACCGACGAGGCGCTCGATGGTGCCCGCGTCGAACAGGTCGGCATCGTAGTCGGCCGTCCCGCAGAGGCCTTCGTCGGACTCGTGCAGGCTCAATGTGAGGTCGAACTTCGCGCTCGCCGACTCGAGTTCCACCGGCGAGAACCTGAGATCGGAAAGGGCCGCTTCCGCGGGCGGCAGGCTGCTCGGGTCCTGCGAGTTCTGCAGCACGAACATCACCTGGAACAGCGGCGAGTGGCTCATGCTGCGCTCGGGCTGGACGATGTCCACCAGGTGCTCGAACGGCAGGTCCTGGTGCGCATAGGCGCCCAGCGACATCTCACGCACCCGCGAGAGCAGCTCCACGAAGCCGGGATCGCCGGCCAGGTCGATCCGCATCACGAGGGTGTTGACGAAGAGCCCGATCAGGCCCTCGATCTCGGCGCGTCCCCGGTTGGCAATGGGCGAGCCGCAGGCGATGTCCACCTGTTCGGTGTAGCGCCCGAGCAGCACGCCGAACGCGGCCAGCAGCGTCATGTAGAGGCTTGCGCCATGCCCGGCACCCAGCGCGCGAAGCTCGTCCTGCAACGAGGCGGGGAAGTTGAACTTCATCTGCGCCCCGCGGTAGCCCTTGACGGCCGCGCGCGGCCGATCCGCAGGCAACTCCAGCAGCGGGTTCAGACCGGCCAGTTGTTGCCGCCAATAGTCCAGATGCTCCTGGAAAGCCGGACCGGACAGCTGCTCGCGCTGCCAGCAGGCATGGTCGGCCACCTGCACCGGCAGCGGCGCGAGGGGCGAAGACTGGCCTGCGCTGAACGCCGCGTACAACGCCGTCAGCTCCCTCAGCAGGATCGAGACGGACCAGCCGTCGGCGACGGCGTGGTGCAGCGTGAGTTGCAGCACATGCTCCGCGGGCGACACGATCAGCAGTTGCGCGCGGATCAGCGGACCGTTGGCCAGGTCGAAGGGACGCGACGCCTCCGTTCGACACGAGCGTTGCAGCGCCTCGCCGTCGGCCGCGGCGCTGACCGCGACGGTGAAATCCGTCGCTGCCTCGATGACCTGGACCGGGCCGTTGTCCGACGCCACGAAGCGGGTGCGCAGGACCTCGTGGCGAGCGACGATGGCCTCGAGGCTCGAGATCAAGGCCCGGCGATCGAGCTGCCCCGTCAGACGAACGACGAGCGGGATGTTGTAGTGCCCGTTCGGCCCCTCAAGCTGATCGATGAACCACAGCCGCTGTTGAGCGAACGACAAAGGCACGACGGCGTCCGGCGCGCGCGGCTCGATCACTTCGAATGGGCGCGTGTCGAAGCCGTCCTTGCGCAGCAGCTTCAGCAAAGCCCGGCGCTTGGCGGCGGGCAACACGCCGAGGCGCTCGGCCAGGTGTGCGGCATCCAGGTGGGTCATTGAAGTTCTCCGATCGCCAGCACTCGCGACTCCTCCGCGAGGCGTTCCAGTTCCTCGCCCGACAGCTTTTCCAGGTCGTCGAGCAACGCATGCATCCGGCCGACGTCGTGCGCGGGAGCGGGCTCCTTCGTCTCTTTCGCATCCACGGCGGCGGCGAGATCGGCCAGCGACGCATGACTCATGAATTCGGCCAGGCTGAGTTCGATGGCACGCTCGTTGTTCAGGAGGGTCACTGCCCGCATGGCCAGCAAGGAGTGGCCGCCCAGGGCGAAGAAGCTGTCGTTGACACCCACCTTGTCCATACCGAGCACCTGCTGCCAGACCTCGCAGAGCGCCCGTTCCGTGTCGGTTCGCGGTGGCACATGGTCCTCGCGGGCATGGTCGCCGTCGCGAGGGGCCGGCAAGGCCCTCCTGTCGACCTTGCCGTTGGCGCTGACCGGCAGGGCGGGCAGGACGACGAAGGCGCCGGGGATCATGTAGTCCGGCAACTGGGCGCGCAAGGCGCTGCGCAGCGTCTGGATGTCGAGCTCGACGTTCTCGCTGCCCACCACGTAGGCGACGAGCCGCCTGTCGCCCGGGATGTCCTCGCGAACGACGACCGCCACCGCCAGCACGCCGGCGATGCCGGCCAGGGCGCCCTCGATCTCACCGGGCTCGATGCGGAAGCCGCGCAGCTTCACCTGCGAGTCCTGTCGGCCGAGGAAGGCGAGGTGGCCGTCGCCGAGCCAGCGCACGCGATCGCCCGTGCGGTACAGCCGTTGGTCCGGCTGGCTGGCGAAGGGATCCTGCAGGAACTTCTGGGCGGTGAGCTCCGGACGATTCAGGTAGCCGCGCGCGACCCCGGCGCCGCCGATGCACAGCTCCCCCGCCACGCCGCGGGGGACGAGCTGAAGGTGTTCGTCCACCACGTAGAGCCGGGTGTTGTCGAAGGCCTGGCCGATCGACAACGCGGCCCCCTTCGCGACCACTCCGCCGACGTGCGGAATGTCGTGAAAGGTGCTGTCGATCGTGGCTTCGCTGGCACCGTAAGAGTTGACCAGACGCGTCTCGGGTCCGCACAAGCGGGCGAAGCGATCCGCGTCCTCCTGCGTCCAGGTGTCCGACCCCACGATCAGGAGCCGCATGAAGTGAAGATTCTTCTGCTCGCGTTCGAGATGGGTCGCCAGGGTGCGCAACACCACGGGAACGAACTCGGCGCAGTCGATGCGTTCGTCGAGCATCAGCTGGTAGAGCTTGCCGGGATCCAACAGCGCATCGCGCGGGCACAGCACCAGCTTGCCGCCCGAGCACAGGGCGCGCGCCAGGTTACCGGAGAAGACGTCGAACGAGAACGCCGCCATCTGGAGGTGGTGGCGCACGTCGTCGTCCGTTCGATACGCCCGCTGCCATGACTGGGCAATGCTGGCGAGGTTGCCGTGCGTCACCATCACGCCCTTGGGTCTTCCGGTGGAGCCGGAGGTGAACACGACGTAGGCGAGGTCGTCGGGCTTGACGTCGGTGCCGAGGTCGTGCCCGGCCTGGTTGGCAATGGCGTCCCGATCACGGTCCACATGCACCACCGTGCCTGCGGACGCTGGCGCCAGCGGCTCGACGCCGTCGCCACAAAGCAGCCATTGCGCATCGGCATCCGCGATCATGGCGACCAGTCGATCGCGCGGGTAGTCCGGCTCCAGCGCGACATAGGCGCCGCCCGCCTTGAGCACGGCCAGCACCGCCACGATCATCCGCGCCGAGCTCTCCATCTGGATGCCCACGCAGGCGCCGCTGCGCAGGCCGAGCGATTGCAGGTGGCGCGCGAGCTGGTTCGCCTGGGTGTTCAGCTCCGCATAGGTCAAGCGCTGTTCGGCGCTCACGAGCGCCTCGGCTTGCGGGACGCGCGCCGCCTGTGCTTCGAAGGACGCGTGCATGAGCATGCAGTCGGTGGACTCGATGGCCGGCGCGACCGGCCCGCCGAGTCGAAGCAACTCGGTGCGTTGGGCGTTGCTCAACATCGGCAGCGCGGCAATCGATCGGCCGGGGTCGTCGCCGATGGCCTGCAGCAGGTGCAGGTAGTTCTCGGCCAGCCAATGGATGGTCTCGGCATCGAACAGATCGGTGTCGTACTTGAGCGCACCGCGAACACTGCCCCCCGATTCCCACATGGCCAGGGTGATGTCGAACTGCCCTTCTTCCTCGGCGAGTTCGTAGGGTTCGATGCGCAAGCCCTGCCATTCGACCGGGCCGCCGTCCAGCGACGCGCCGGCCGCGGCGTCGGAGGCGGGACTCTCAAAGTGCTGCGACTTCTGGAAGATGAACATGACGCGGAACAGCGACGCATGGTCGTTGCCGCCCTGCTCCCGCAGGCGATGCGCCAGCAACGCGGACGGGTAGTCCTGGTGGTCGAGGGCGCCCAGCACCGTGTCCCGGACCTGCTCCAGGAAGTCCGTGAACGACGGATTACCGGACAGGTCGCTGCGCAAGGGCAGCGCGTTGGAGAAGTAGCCGATGACGTCCGACACGGCGGCCATGCTGCGGCCGGCCGCCGGCGATCCGACGACGATGTCGTCCTGCCCCGTGTAGCGGTGCAGCAGGACCTTGAACGCGGCCAGCAGCACCATGTACAGCGTGTCGCCGCTGCTTTGCACCAGCCGCTTCAACAGGCGGGTGCCGGCATCGCCCAGCGAGAACGGGTGCGTGGCACCCCGATAGGCGGGCACGAGCGGCCGGGGCCGATCGGTCGGCAGGTCGAGTTCGGGCCGTTCGCCCGGGAACCGGCCGCGCCAGTACTGCCACAAACGCTCGCCTTCCGCGCCCTGCAGCGACTGTGCCTGCTGGATCGCGAACAGGCGGTAGTCATGGGCGATCGGCGCCAGCACCGGCTCCGTGCCTGCCTGGATGGCGGCGTAGATCGCCATCATTTCGTTGGACAGCACCCAGGTGGACCAGCCGTCCGTCGCCAGGTGGTGGATGGTCATCAGCAGCACGTGGTCCTGCGCCGAGCGCGAGAACAGGTGCAGGCGCAGCAAGGGGCCGTTGTCCAGGTCGAACGGGCGCTCGTGTGCCTGCTGGACTCGCGCAGCAAGCACCTGTTCGGTCCAGGCGGACGCGTCGATGCGGTCCAGCACCACGTCTTCGTGCGGACGGATCCGCTGCATCGCCGTCTCGCCGACCATCGCGAAGCTGGTGCGCAAGGCGGCGTGACGATCGAGCAGCACCTGGAACGTCCGGCGGATGCGCTCGGGATCCAGCGCCCCCTTGATGCGGACGCTGGTGCCGCAGTGGTACGCCGGGCTCGTCGGCACGAGCTTATGGATGAACCACAACGCCTCCTGCCCGGGTGTCAGCGCGAACGGCGAGTGGTCCTCGACATAGGGAACGATCGCGGCCTGCTGCTGCAGGTCGTCGTCGCTCATCGCTTCCACGTCCGCCACCAGGCGGTCCCTCAGGCGGCGGACGCAGAGCTTGTCCATGAGGAACGCGACCGCGAGGTCGACGCCGAGGTCCCGCTGGATCATGTTGCGAAGATCGATCGCCATGATCGAATCGAAACCGCACGCGTTCAGCTCGATGTCAGGGTCCAGTTGCTCGCAAGGCATGCCCAGCAAGGCCGCCACCTTCGTCCCGATGTCCAGGGCGAAAAGCCGGCGTCGCTCCCGAGGCTGCGGCTCGACAGCCGAGGCGAGCGGTTCCTGTGCGGAAGCGGCGTTCTCCTGCGCTGCGGGCTCGCCCAGGCGCCTGAGCAAGGACCTCGGTCGCTGCGCCTCATAGAGCGACCTGAACACGGGCCAGTCCACATCCGCCATGACGAGCTGCGCTGGCGATTGCTGGAGGTTCTCCAGCACGGTGTCCAGGCTGTACTCGCGGGCCATGGCCTGGATGCCCATGCGCGCGAGCGCGACAACTGCCTCCGGCGACGTCATGCCGCCGTCCCATGGGCCGCAGTTGAAGCTGTGCGCCGGCAGACCCAGCGCGCGACGATGGTGGGCGAAGCCGTCGAGAAAGGCGTTGGCCGCCGCGTAGTGGCTCTGCCCTTGCGAGCCCCAGGCGGAAGCGATGGACGAACACAGCACGAAGAAGTCGAGATCCGCTGCGCGCGTGTGTTCGTGCAGCAGCCAGCATCCCTTCATCTTGGGACGCAGCAGGGCCGCGAAGTCCTGTGCGCCCAGCGCAGCGATGGGTTTGAAGCCAGGCAGGCCCGCCGCGTGAATGACCCCGCGCAACGGCGGCATCGTCTCCTGCATGGTTCGGAACAGTCGCGCGACATCCGCCTGATCGGCGACGTCGGCGTTGACGGTCGCCACCTCGACACCGGCTTGCCGCCATCGTTCGACCGCCGCACGCGCCGACGCGTCTGCCGCACCATGGCGCCCGGTGAGGACGAGATGGCGCGCTCCGCGACGGATCAACTGCTCCGCGAAAGCCAAGCCGAGCATGCCGAATCCGCCGGTGATCAGGTAGGTCGCACAGGCGGCGATGGGTGCGCCACGCGGCACGACTTGGCCGGCGGCGTGCCATGGCACCAGCCGTGCCACGCGGCGTTCGCCACCGTGCAAGGCGATGCGGTCCTCGACGTCGGGCCACCAGACTTCCTGCAACAGACCGGCCACCGCTTGCGTGGGGTCTGCCGATCCCGCGTCGACGTCGATCATCGCCACGTGCATGGCGGGGTACTCGAGTGCGGCAGCTGCTACAAAGCCCCACAAGGGCGCGTGCGCGCAGCGTGGCGGCACGACCGACGCTTGGGCTTCACGAGACGCCATGGGTGCCGAGGCATCGCTCGCCACCACCGCACCGGCCGTCGCGAAATACACGTGCGGCGTGGCGTTGCTCGCGGCAATGGCCTGCATCAGGCTCAACGCACTGTAGAGGCCGATGTTTTGCGCCTCGTCGAGCGTGCCGGCATCGAGCCGCGACGGTTCGTCCAGGCTCCACAAGAACACCACGCCACGCAACGTGGAGCCTGCGTCGGCGCTGGTCTCGCGCAGCAGACTGACGAAACCTTCTGCCTGCGCAAGAGGCAGTTCGTAGTGCCGATCGCCCGCGCGCCGGAAGCTGGGGCCTGGCGACACGCTCACGCAACGGGCGCCCAGCCGCTGGAGTTCGGCGACGAGTCCGGGCCCGAGGTTTCGCGGGTCTTGTCGAGGATCGGACTGGAAGACCAGCCAATGACCGGGATCGGCGGCGAATGGCGACTCACCCAACGGTCCGCGCGCCTGGATTGGCCAATCGAATCGATAGAGCAGATCGCGGTTCACTGCAGCGTCGACGGCGAGGGCCGCCTTCGGCGGTGTGGACGCGCCGGCACCCGGGCGGGTGGCCGCCTCGAACCAATGCCGCTGGCGCTCGAACGGATAGGTCGGCAAGCCGTTCAGGCGCTGGCCCGGGGCCACGACGTCCTGCCAATCGACGGTAACACCGCGCACCCACAGTTGCGCCAGCTTCGCCCACTGTCGCTTCGTCGCCCACTTCAAGACCAGTTCGTGCAGGTCGTCGTCACGCGTCCAAGCCGAGAGGTCGTCCTTCACACCTTCAGGGGGACTGGTATACACGTCGGCGACGCGCTGCTCCTGGCGACCGAAAGCCTCGAGCTTGTCGATCAGCGAAGCCGCATCCCGCACCACAACAGCCAGGCGCACCGGCAAGGGTTCGCGGCCAAGCCGCAGCGTCAGCGCCAGGTCCGCCAGCGACGGCAACGACGCGCCCGGCGTCGACTTCGAGCGCAGGAAGACCGCCCAGCGAACGGCATACGCGCGCAGTCGTTCCGGCGTGCGGGCGGACAGCACGATGAGTTGCTCGGCGGCGTCCGGATTCGATGCGTCGGCCTGCAGCGATGACGGTGCCTCTTCGACGATCAGGTGCGCGTTGGACCCGCCGAAGCCGAATGAGCTCACGGCGGCGCGTCGCGGCAGCTCACGGCCGCCTTCGTCGCGGAGCCGAGGCCAGGGTCGCTCTTCATCGAGCAGGTACAACGGACCGTCGTCCAGTCTCAAGTACGGGTTGGGCCGCACCAATTGGATGTTACCGGGGAGGCGGCCGCGCTTCATCGCCACGACGGCATGCACCAGGCCGGCGATGCCGGCTGCTGCCTCCAGATGGCCGATCCGCGTCTTGACCGAGCTGATACCGCAGGTCGATGGCGGCAGCGCTTCGCCGGCGTGGCCGCGATCCTGTTGGAACGCGGTGAAGGCGTTCTTGATCGCATTGATCTCGACCGGATCGCCGAGCGCGGTTCCGGTGCCGTGTGCCTCCAGGTAGCCGATCGTCGTCGGATCGATCCGGGCGTCCCTCCAGGCCCGCAGCAGCAGCTGCGTCTGCGCCGTCGGATTCGGCGCGGTGAACGATTGCGTGCGCCCGCCGTGGTTTTCCGCCGAGCCGCGGATCACGGCATGGATGGGGTCGCCATCGGCCAGCGCTCGGCTCAGCGGCTTCAGCAACAGCGTCGCCACGCCTTCGCCGCGGACATAGCCGTCGGCGCTGGCATCGAAGGTCTTGCAGCGCCCGTCGGGGCTCAGCATCTTCGTCTTGCTCAAGGTGAGATAGACGAGCGGACTCAGCAGCAGGTTGACGCCGCCGGCGATGGCGACCTCGCACTGGCCGTCCCGAATGGCACGCACCGCGCGATGGATCGCGATCAGGGAACTGGAGCACGCCGTGTCGACCGGTGCGCTCGGCCCATGGAAATCGAAGAAGTACGACAGGCGGTTCGCCATGGCCGTCGGCGCGAGACCGGTCAACGAATGCGAATCGGCACTGAAGCCCTGCTCCGCCTGCAGCAGCGTGTACTCCGACCCGGAGACGCCGATGAACACGCCGACCTGTCGCCCCGCCAGCGCGCTGGGACGGCAACCCGCATCCTCGATCGTCGACCACACGCTCTCGAGCAGCAGGCGCAGCTGCGGATCCATCTGCGCGGCCTCGCGCGCGGAGACACCGAAGAACAACGCGTCGAAGCGGTCTTCCTCGTCGATGAACCCGCCCCAGCGGGACGAGACCTCTTCGGGCTGCTCCTGCCAGGACCATCGCCGCGGCGGGATCTCGGTGACCAGTGCCTCGCCGGCAGCCAGCTTCCGTTCGAAACCCGCCAGGTCTTCGGACCCCGGAAAGCGCGCGCTCAGGCCCACGATGGCAATCGGCTCGTGCGAAAGCGTCGCGTCGCGCGAGGCGACAGGCGATGTCGCGGGCGACAGCTCGGCCATGACGACTGCCGACTGGGCATCTTCAGCCAGGGTGCTGGACGGCGGCGTCGCCGCGTAACGCGGCGCGAGGCCGTGCAGGTGATCGGCAATGCTCGCCAGGGTCTTGTGCTCGTAGAACAGCGTCGGGTCCACCGTCACGCCGTAGGCGCGGCCGATCTCCACGCTGAGTTGCGTGAACAGCACCGATTGGAAGCCGTAGTCACCCAAGGGGACGCGCGAATCGAGCCCTGCCGGGTCGATCTGCAGCAGGTTCGCGATGCGGTCCCCCAGGTCTTGACTCAGGGCCAGGCGCGCTGGCGACTGGCTCGATGCGTCCCGCGGCTCGGAGAGCCGCTGCACCGCAGGCGCCGGTGGCAGCAGCGCGTCGACTTCGACCAGTCCGAATTCCGCGTGGATGAGCTTGAGGGGCTTGCGGGCGAGGGTCGATCGATCCACCTTGTTGTTCAGTGTCCGGGGCAAGCCTTGCAGCAGCGACAGCGACGGGTGCAGGTAACTCGGCAGCCAGCGATCGAGCGCGAGGCGCAGGCCGTCCTTGCTGGGCGTCCTGCGCAGGTCTTTGGGCACCACGAAGGCCACGAGCTGCGGCCCGGTGGTCGATTCGTCCCGAAGCACGACGACCGCTTCGCCGACCTCGACGACACCTTGGAGGACATGCTCGATCTCGCCCAGCTCCACCCGATGGCCGCGGATCTTGACCTGGTGATCGAGGCGCCCGAGGTAGTCGATCCGGCCGTCCGGCAGGCGGCGCACGGCGTCACCCGTCCGATAGATCGATCCCGCGCGACCGAACGGATCCGGCAGGAACCGGGCCGCCGTCTGTTCCGGACGGTTCAGGTAGCCCAGCGACACGCCGTCTCCGCCGATGTAGAGCTCACCCGCCACGCCGACGGGCACCGGCTGCAACCGCGGGTCGAGGACGTACAGGCGCGTGTTGGCGATGGGTCCGCCGATGGTGATGGGCCCGCCGGCTTCGATGCGGGCCGCCGATGACCAGACCGTCGTCTCGGTCGGTCCGAAGAGGTTCCACAACGCCGCGCTGCGTTCGATCAGGCGCTCGGCCAGCGTGCGATCGAGGGCCTCGCCGCCGCACAGGATCTTCAGCGGCAACCGATGCTGCCAATCCGCGGCCAGGACCATCTGCCAGGTCGACGGTGTCGCCTGCATCACCGTAATGTCGCCCTTCTTCAGTCGGTCCAGCAGGGCGATCCCACTGCGCGTAGCCTCGACGGGAAGGATCTCCACCTTGCCCCCGCAGACCAGCGGCAGGAAGAGCTCAAGCGCCGCGATGTCGAAGCTGATCGTGGTGATCGCGAGCAGGTGGTCGTGTTCGGTGAACCCCGGCTCCGCAAGCATCCCGCAGAGGAAGTTGGTCAGGTTGCGATGGCTGACCTGCACGCCCTTGGGCTGCCCCGTCGATCCCGAGGTGTAGATCACATAGGCGCGGTCTTCCGGCCGGATCGCGACCGGCGCCAGCGATGCCGCGGGATCCCCGCAAAGCGTGTCGCCCTCCGTGTCCAGCACGATCGGCGGGTGCGCGAGGGGAGGCAGCCTGTCCACGATCGAGCCCTCGGTCAGCACGACCGACACTCCGCTGTCCTCAATCATGTAGGTGAAGCGTTCGAGGGGGAAAGCCGGGTCCAGCGGCACGTAGGCACAACCCGCCTTGAGGGCCCCCAGGATGCTCACCAGCATGCCGATCGACCTCGACGTGCAGACGCCGACCAAGTCACCGGCACCCAGGCCCAGGGCCTGCAGCCGCGCGGCCATGCGATCGACCTGCTCGCTGACCTGGCGATAGCTCCACGACCGGTCACCGACAATGACCGCCACGGCATCCGGTCGCCGGCGGACCTGGGACTCGAACAGGTCGATCACGCCCTGATCGCGCGGATACGCTGCCTCGCTGTCGTTCCATTCGACCAGGTGCGCATGACGCTCCGACGCCGTGAGCAGCGCCAGGTCGTCGATGCGGCGCGTAGCGTCTTCGACGATCGCCTTCAGCACCTGTTCGTAGTGGCTGCCCAGTCGGCCGATGTCCGACGGCGTGAACAGGTTCGCGTCGTGGCGGAAATGCACCGTGTGGCGATCCGCGTGCTGCACGACTTCTAGGATGAGCTCGTACTCGCCTTCCTGGTGGATGTGCGCAAGCACGTCGCCCAGCACGTCCGCCACATCGCTCGTCCTCCTCGGCGCGCGACCAGGCTTGAGCCAGTCCTGGAAATAGAACGCGGCCCGGAACAACGGATCCGCATGGCCGGCCCGTCGCAGATCCTCGCGCAGGGTCAGCAAGGGGTAGTCGCTGTGTTCGTGTGCGCCTTGCACGGTGGCCTGCAACTGCTTCAGGAACGCGGCGAACGGTGTTGCGCCGTCGAGCTGCGCACGGATCGGCAGGACGTTGGCGAAATAGCCGACCGCTGAATCGAATGACGACATCGGGCGCCCACTCACGGGAGTCCCCACGATGACATCGGTCTGCCCGGTGTAGCGATGCAACAGCACCTGGAATGCCGCGAGGAGAACGGTGTACAGCGAGCTTTGATGACGCCGCGCCAGCGCCTTCAGATCCTTGAACAGCGCGGGCGCAACAGGGCACGGCAGCCTTGCATGACCGTTCGCGAGACGCGCCGCCGGGTTCGGCTGCAACGGAAGTACCGGCACCGGCAAGTCGCCCGCGAGTTGCGTCAACCAATACTCGCGAAGGCGCGCGCCGGCGTCGCCCCCGAGCATCTGCCGTTGCCATTGCACGAAGTCCCGGTAGCTGGCGACTGGCGCAGTCCACTGCGGCGCGCGTCCGTCGACCCGGGCTTCGTAAGCCTTCAGGAGGTCGTCCATGGCGACCCGCATGGACATTCCGTCGAACACGATGTGGTGGACGTTCTGGAGGAGGATGCGGGCGCCGTTCGTCAGGTTGCTGAACAGGGTGACGTGGAAGATCGGGCCCCGTTCCAGGTCGAAGGGGCACCTCGCCGACTCGCCGACGGCGTCGAGGAACGCCTGGTCCGACACCGCGATCGTCTCGCTCCGGAACAGGACCTCGTGGGCCGCCGGATTGGCCTGCCCGGATCCGTCGTTGGTTTCGCCGATGGTGGTGCGCAGGCTGTCGTGACGATCCACCAGGTCCTGGAACGCTGCCCGCAACGCCGTGTCATCCACAGTGGGATGAAGACGGATGGCCATCGGCATGTTGTAGGCACTGCTGGCCCGGTTCAGTCGGTAGTGCCTCCACAAGGCGTCTTGCCCCACCGACAACGCGTGTGCGCGCGAGGGCCGCGAGCTGGCCGGGCTCCCATCAGGCTGCATGAGTAGCGCCAGCGCCTCGTCCTGGCTCAAGTCGCCGTCGGCGACGCGTTGAAAGATTTCCAGCTGTTCGACATTCATACGATTCAGGTTCCTAAAGAGTGAGCTCGGTCGTCAATAGTGGACGCCATTTCCATTAAGCTACAGCCTGTTGTTGACATTTGTGAGCGCTCCGGGCCGTAGCGTAGCTCTGCCGGGTGCACACATGCGCCGCTTTGATCGCCACTTCCAGCCGCGCGTTGTCTTGGCTGCTGCGCTTCGACGGTCCGCACTTTCACCGGCGTGCTATGCTTCGCCACTGCGACCCAGTTCGCTAACGTCTTCACTGAAATCGATAAACGTCGCGCAGCTTCCGTCAGACCCAAACCGCCATTCACCACTAACTGCACAGCCTCGTCCTTGAACTCTTTCATGTACACCCTCCTTAGTATCTTTTCCATCGAACGCCTCATCGTTAAATATCTGCCAAGCTGGTAGCTTCGAGTGCGGTGAGGCGACCGGCCTGAACTTCGTCGAGAAGTTGCTGCAGGCGCTCTGAATTCGAGCGATCCGGTGCATCGCTGGAAGCCATGGTCGCTGCCGGTGTCGCGGTGCCCTCTCGCCCGACCGGCTCTCGGCGCAGAGCGCCGTGGCGCTCGGCCAGGTGGCGGGCCAGCTCGTCGAGATTCGGATACTCGAAAAAAAGCGTCTTGGGCAGATCGACTGCGTGCTCCGAGAGCCGCGCATTGAGCTGGACGATGGCGATCGAATCGATGCCGTAGGTCTCGAAATCGGCCCACGCATCGATGTCGTCGACGGGGGTCTTCAGCGTCTGCGCGATCAAGTTCTTCAGGAAATGCTGCCAGTCTTCCTCGTGAAGGCGCTGCCCCGGCGGCGCGGCGGTCTGATCCGCGCCCTGTTCGGCCTCGGCCTGGCTTCTCGATGCACCGTGACGCGTGCCTGCGAGGAAGGCGTCGATTCGCACGGGGTCCCCGTACGCCACCGAGGTCGACGGCGAACCGCTCAGCACCAGCGCCCGCCAGGCGGCCAGGCCGTCGGCCGTCGGCAACGGCTGCATGCCGGCCCTCTCGAACAGGCCGCCATCGACACCGTCGTCCACGCGCGCGCCGCCATCGAGCCACAACGGCCAATTGATGCTGCAGCTCGTCCCGAAACGCCGCCCCTCGGCCACTTGGGCGTGGCGCCACAGCGCGAAGGCATCCATGAAGCTGTTCGCGTAGGCGTAGTCGGTCTGCCCCGGGTTGCCGACGCTCGCGGCGAGCGAAGAGAACAAGCAGAAGAAGTCCAGCGCGTCCGAGGCCGTGGCCTTGTCGAGGTGAACGGTGCCGCCGACCTTCACGCTTAGGACTGCATCGATTTCACTGCGTGTCTTGTCGACGAGGAGCCCATCACGATGGATGCCGGCGGCATGCAGGATGCCGTGCACCGCACCGAAGCGAGCCCGCGCCTGTGCCACGAGTCGCGATGCGTCCTCCTCGCGCGACACATCCGCGCTGACGTAGCAGGCTTGCGCGCCCATGGCCTGCAGGTCATCGATGAATGCACGCGCGTGCTCGTTCAATGGCGAGCGTCCGCTCAGAACCAGCTTCGCCTTGGCCGTCCTTGCGAGATGGCGTGCGAAGTGGCGTCCGAGGCCGCCGAGGCCACCCGTGATCACATAGACACCGCCTTCGCGCAGGCTTGCGCCATGGCGCGCAACGGGATCAATGCGTTCAATCCCCTGTTGCCAACGCACGCCGTCCCGGTACCAGACGGCGGCATCATCGTCGACGTCGAATTCGTTCAGCAGGTTCCCCGGCAAGCCCGCATCTGCCGCGTCGCCCGAGACACCGACCGTCTTGCACCGGATGGTGGAACTCTCCATGGCCAGGACCTTGGCCAGGCCGCCGACCGCGCCCTGCACGGGCGCATCGCCTGCCGCATGCTGCTTGTACACGTACAACACCCGCACGACCTGGCGGCTGCGGACCTTGAGCAAGGTCTGCATGAGACAGAAGAACGGATGGACGTCACGCTCCAGCTGCCCATGCAAGACGGTCGACGTGGCCTCGAACGCGGACGATGCAGCGACGAACATCACACGGCTGGGCAGTTGGCCGCGGCGATCCAGGCAAGCCCACAGCCGCGTGAAGTCATCGGCGCGGGCCGGGTTCACCGCATAGGTCCCCCCGTCTCCCTCATCGAACGTGTCCCCTGGCCGCACCCAGACGATGGCCGCCGCGGACTTCAAGCGCAGCACGTCCCCCTTCGCGGCCTCGTCGGCGAACAACAGGATCGGTGACGACACACGATCGGTGGCCGAGTCTGGCGACGTCCCGGATGACGAGGTCATCGCCCAGGTCGGGTGATAGAACGCGCATCGCGCCGCAGTCTGCACAGGATGGGGTTCGCGCGCCAGGTCACCGGCCGCCTTGGGCCGTTCTGGCGGCAGCGGATAGCGGCCGCCTGCGAACGGATAGGTGGGAAGCCTCAACAGCCGGGGGCGAGCGTCCGGATGCAGCGCATGCCAGTTGATTTCCTGACCGGTGACCCACAGCCCGGCGAGGTCGTCCAGTCGGCGCCCCGCGATCGCGTCGTCGACCAAGGTGTGACCGCCGGTGCTGGACGCCTCGCCGCGCTTCGGGGCCACGCGGCGAACCGTTCCCTCGTGGACGCCGGCCACCGACGCCCCCGCCACGAACGCGCCCAGCTTCCTCGACAGCTCGGGCAGGCTCGCGGCCACCACGGCCAAGCGCACCGGCATGGCATCACGCCCCGCCTGCAAGGTATGGGCGATGTCCGCGAGCTCGTAGGTCAAAGAGCGCTCCAGGCACGCGATCAGGCGGGCCGCCATTTGCTTGAGGATCGCCGGCTTGTGCGCGGACAGGACGATCACATGAGGCGACCCATCGTCAGACACCGATCTGCGCGTCACAGGCGCAGGCGCTTCGAGCACGACATGGGCGTTGGCTCCGCCGAAGCCGAAGGAGCTGATGCCCGCCCGCAATGGCAGTTCCCTGCCACGGCCGTCATGGCTTGGCTGCCAGGGTCGGGCATGCGTCAACACCTCGAAGGGGCTGTCGTCGAGCTGGATGAGAGGATTGAGTGTCCTGAGGTGCGGCGTGCCGGGCAGTGTGCGATGTCGCATCGCCAGGATGACCTTGAGCAGGCCCGCCATGCCGGCCGCCGGCTCCAGGTGACCGATGTTTGCCTTGACCGAACCCAGTGCGCACCGAGGCAGCACGGCTTGCCCGTCGCTCGTGGACGACGCGCGGAAGGCCAGCATCAAGCCTTCGACTTCGACCGGATCGCCCAATGCCGTGCCGGTCCCGTGGGCCTCGATGTAGGACAGCGTGTCGGGCGTCACGCCGGCGTCCTGCCAGGCGCGTTGCAACAGGTCCGCCTGAGAGCGGCTGTTCGGCGCCGTGAGCGAATTCGCCTTCCCGCCATGACCGACAGCGCTGCCCTTGATTACCGCATGGATGGGCCGCCCTTCCGCCAGCGCCTGACGCAAAGACTGCACGACCACCACGCCGACGCCCTCGCCCTTCACGTAGCCGCTGGCATCGCGATCGAAGGTCTTGCAGCGCCCCTCGGGCGACAACACGCCCAGCTTCTGCGCCACGCGCATGGTGTGCGGCGAGAGGATCAGGCTGACCGCCCCCACGATCGCCAGCTCGCTTTCGCCACTGCGGATCGAGCGAATGGCACGGTGCAAGGCGACAAGGCTCGACGAGCAGGCGGTGTCGACCGTCTCGCTCGGCCCGCGCAGGTTCAACAAGTACGACAGCCGGTTCGGCAACATGGTCGTGGCGTTGCCCGTCGCCATCTGCGCTTGCAGCGGTACGCGCTCGCCCAGGATCTGTTGGTATTCGCCGGACTGCACGCCGACGAAGACGCCGACCGCCTTGCCCGACAGGTCGCAGGCACGCATCGAGGCGTCCTCCACCGCCTTCCACGCGGTTTCGAGGAAAAGTCTTTGTTGCGGGTCAGTGAGTTCGGCCTCGAGCGGCGACATGTGGAAAAACTCGGCGTCGAACCGCTCCATGTCCGGGATGAAACCACCCCAGCTCGTCGCGTCTTCCTGCCCGTCCACCGCATCGTCCGCGCCATGGGCTTGCCAGTCCCATCGAGCTGCAGGGATCCGTGTGATCAAGTCGCGATCGTTGGCGAGGTGCGTCCAGAAGGCGTCGAGATCGGGTGAGCCAGGCAGGATGCCGGCGGCACCGACGATGGCGAGGTCGTTCAGGTTTGCTTCGCATTCCGCGCCCTCGTCCGTCGCCGGACTCGCCACAAGGGGCTGGACGCCGGCAGCATCGCCACCGGCGCCCGTTGTCCTCTCCTCGGACAGAGCCGCGGGCGATCCCCGTTCATGGACGGCCTGTAAGGCCATCGGATGTGTCGTCGCCAGGTGCAGAGCGATCGCGCTCAGGCAAGGATGCGCGTAGAACACGGTCGGCGAAATCGACAGGCCATAGGTGCTTCCGATGAGGTCAGCGAACGCCTTCAACGTCAGCGAATCGAAGCCGAAGTCGCCCAGGTTGTCGTCCGGGTCGACGCGGGCGTGGTCGATCTTGAGGAGATCGGCGACGATCTCCTGCAACCGGGCTTGGACGTGTGCGACCAGCGCGGGAGCATCGACGGCGACGCTGCCGCGGCTCTGCGCGGCAGGTGCCGATTCCCCCGCGGTGTCACGCCAGGACGGAGGGTCCGCCACCGGTGAGCTTGCCGGCACCGCCACGATGACCTGGCCTTCAGAGCTCGCCAGCGCGGTCTCGAATGCCTGGAGCCCGGCATCGATCTCCAGGTAGCGCGTTCCCGACGTGCGCAGGTGGAGGGCTTCGGCATCCCTGTTGCCGTGCATGCCGCCTTCGCGCCACAGCGGCCAGTTGATCACCAGGGTCCGGCCTCGCGCGAGCCCGCGTTGCACCAGGCCGGTTCGCCATTCGCCGTAGGCATCGAGGAATCGATTCGCCGCGGCATAGTCTCCCTGTCCGAAGTCGCCGAACAAGGAGGCCGTGGACGAGAACACCGCGAAGAAGTCGAGCGAGTCCCCGCGCGTCAGCTCATCGACCAAGCGCACGCCGTCGACCTTGGGTGCCATCACGGCGCGCAACGCGGACCAGCGCTTCTCGGCGAAGCTTTCGTACCAGGCGCGGCCGGCTGCGTGGATCACGCCATGGATGTCGCCGAATCGCTCCCGCACGCGAGCGAACGCGGCCGCCAGTGACGTGCGGTCGGCAACGTCGGCCTGCACGTATAACGCCTGCCCGCCGAGCGCTTCGAGGGCTTGCAGTTGTTGCTGTTTCCCGGGATCGAGGGCTGACTGACCGATCAGTGCGACCGAGGCACGGCAGGCCAGCGTCAGATGACGCGCGAACTGGAAGCCCAGACCCCCGAGGCCGCCGGTGATGACATAGGTTCCTCGCTCCCTGAGGCCGCTGCGCTGTGCCGGTGGCGTCCACTCGCGCAGCGTCTTGAGCAGCGTGTCGCCTCGTTCGAAGCGAACTTCGACGACACCGCGCTCGTTCTCGTCCGGCTCCCGGCGCAACTCCACCAGGGCCTGCGTCAACATCGCATCGAGGTCGTCGGTCGCGGCATCCGTCTCGACGGTCGAGAAGCGTGTGGCCGGCAATGCCACGGAAGCGGATCGGGCGAGCCCGGCCCATGCCGCGGCCGCCGGATGGGGTGCCTCCTTGCCGGCGCGCCAGATCGACACGATCTTGCGAACGCTGTCCGGCGCACGGGCAGCGACGGCCTTCGAGAATTCGAAGAGTGCGCGTGCGCCGCTGTCGAGGGCCGCCTCAAAGGACTTAGCGACAGCATCCCCGGCGGGCGCGTGGTCCTGCAGCAGCGCGTCATGCGCCCGGCACAGGGTCGGTTCGATCAACCAGAGATGGAGCACACGCAGTGGCGGGGTGCCCGCGGCCTGCAAGACCTCCACGAGCCGCTCGTGGTGTCGCGGCACGGTGGGATCCAGCTCGAAGTGACTCGCGTCCTGCTGGCGGAAGTCGGCTCCGGGTTGGATCACGATCAACGGTGTGCTCATACCAGCTTGCGCCGACAGCTGACGCAGGACGCGTTCTTCCGCGGATCCGGCATTTGCGAACACTAGCAGCGCCCAGGCCTCGGTCGCGCGAGCATCCGGTGTCGGACCCTTGGCAGGCGTCCACTCGGGACGCGAAAAGCGAACCGACCCCGAGTTCAGCTTCGCGTCCGTGGGCGTTCCGGGCACCTCCGCCACGGGCGCCCAGTACCGGTGCCGCTCGAACGGATAGGTCGGCAGTGTGGCCCTAGCCGGCGGTTTGCCGACATGTAGCTTGCGCCATGGGATGGGTACCCCTGCGACCCAGAGCGTGGCGAGCGCAGCCAGATCGTGTCCCTCCATGGCGGCGACGATCGCCGCTCCTCTGACCGCTTCGTCGTCGCGTTCGCCGTGCCCGAGGGCAACGGCGCCTGACTTGACGGTGCCGCGCCGACAACGAGGATCGCTGCCGGCGGCATCGGCATCGCGCGCCAGTGCATCGAGGAGGTCCGCCAGTTCGTCCCGGCTGGCCGCCACGATCGCGAGACGCTCCTTCATTGGTTCGCGACCCACCTGGGAGGCATGGCAAAGCTCGGCCAGCCCTTCGTCGGCAGGCTCGCCCGGCGCACGTCCTTCGCGGACGAACTTCGCCATCCTGCCCGCATAGTCGGCCAACGCGGTCCGGGTCTTCGCCGAAAGGACGAACAGTCCCGGTCCCGTCGGCGGGTTCTCCCGGCGGGGTGGCGCTTCGAACTCTTCCACGATCACGTGGGCATTCGCGCCACCCGCTCCGAAGGAACTGACGCCTGCGCGTCGCGGGTGTTCCCGCACCTGCGTCTCACCCACCGCTTGATAGACGGGCCTGCGCCATGAAGCGGCGTCCTGCTGCACGAAGAATGGCGTGGTCTCGAACTCGATGGCGGGATTGAGCGTCTCGGCATGCAGCGAAGGCACGAGCTGCCGATGGCGCATCTGCATCAGCACCTTAATCAAGCCGCTGATGCCCGCGGCCGCTTCGGTGTGGCCGATGTTCGATTTCAGCGAACCGATGGCGCAGAACTGCTTTTCGTTGGCGCCGACCCCCTCCGCGGCGAACGCCTTGGTCAGGCCACGGACTTCGATCGGATCGCCCAGCACGGTGCCTGTCCCATGGGCTTCGACATAGCTGACGGACCGCGCAGGAACACCAGCCTTGGCCAGGGTGGCCTGGATGAGCTCAGCCTGCGCGTTCGGATTGGGGACGGTGAACCCTGCGGTCTTGCCGCCCGCGTTGACGTGAGTGGCCAAGATGAGGCCGTCGATGCGATCCCCGTCCGCCAAGGCCGCCTCGAGCGGCTTCAGCAACACCGCGGCGACCGCCTCGCCAGGAACGAAGCCATCCGCGGCGGCACTGAAGCTGCTGTTGCGTCCTGTCGGCGACAGCATTTCGGCGCTCTTGAGCGCGTCGAGATGCATCGGATGCAGGATGAGGTTGACACCGCCCACGATGGCCGTGTGGCATTCGCCTCGGCGCAGGCTCTCGCATGCGAGATGCAGCGCCGAGAGCGACGACGAGCATGCCGAGTCCAGCGCGAGGCTCGGGCCGCGAAAGTCGAAGTGGAAGGAGATGCGATTCGCCACCGACGCGTGGTGCGACTGCGCCTGAGTCACCAGGCCCGCCGCCCGAGCGACCGCGCCAATGCGGCCATAGGTGTCGTACATGACACCGGCAAAGACGCCGACGTCCGGACCGCGCCGGGTCAGTTCGCTCAGGGCATAACCTGCGTCTTCCAGCAGTTCCCAGCACACCTCCAGGAACAGCCGCTCCTGCGGATCCATGGCTTCCGCCTCGCGAGGGGAGATGCCGAAGAACAAGGGATCGAAGGCATCGACTTCGCTCAGGAAGCCGCCGTGGGGCCGGGGGCTCGCATGCGTCCACTCACGCCTCGTCGCAGGCAGCGCGCCGATACCCTCCTTCCCGTTGCGAAGCTGGTCCCAAAACGCCGCCAAATCCTGCGCCATCGGAAAGCGACCGCTCATGCCGATCACCGCGATCGCGTCGTGCTGTGCGCTGCTGTCCGGTCGTGGCGTTGGCGTGTTTTCCTGTCGGGATTGCGGCACCTGGGCGGCCGGCGGGGGTTCGCCCTGAGGTTGGCGCTGCACCGGGCGCAACCTGGCGAGCGCTTCGCTGCGGGTCTCGCGCAGGTACGTGGCCACGCCGTCGATCGTCGTGTGCTCGAACAGCATCGTGGTGGGCAGCTTGCCCAGGTCACGCTCCATGTGCTTCATCAGCTCCATGACGATCAACGAATCGACGCCGTAGGCACTGAACGACGCGCGGACATCCAGCTCGCTCGCATCGAGCTTCAGGGTCCGGGCAAACAGGCGGCGCAGATAGTCGATCGAGAAGTCACGAATGTCCGCCGACGTTGGCGTCGCGACCAGCGACGGCTCGTCGGCTGCGAGCGGCCGTTCGCGCGCTGGATCAGCGGCGTGCGCACGAGCGCGCATTGGGGCGTTCGATGGCAACGCAGCATGCCGTCGCGCGGCAGGCGCATTCTGGGCAACGATAACGTGCTGCCCGAGCACGGCCTGCGCGGGATCGGCGAACCCCAAGCCGTTGACCGCACCGAAGCCTTGCGCCTCGAGTTGCGCCTGCCAGGCCTGTCTGCCCAACAGCGGCGAGCCGGGCAGGCGCACCGCCTCATCGTCGTAGGCCCACCAGCCCTTGGTCAGGCCGAACGTCAGCGTCGCGAAATCCTGCGTGCGGGTCATCTCGTTGAGGACGAGCACGCCCTGGTCCTTGATAAGCGACTGCAGGTATCGTGCGCTGGTGGCGATGTTGCGCGTCGCGTGGACGACGTTGCTCCCCAGGATCAGGTCCATCGATCCCGCCTCGAATCCCTGCAGTAAAGGATCCTGTTCCAGGTCCATCACGCGGAAGGCCGTGAACGGAAACTTCGCCCCGAACTTCTCCTCGCCCAGCCGGGTGAAATCGAGCGAGACGTCCGTGTAGTGGTAGCGAACTTGCGCGCCCAGGTCGGCGATCGCCTCCAGCACGAAGGCCGACGTGCCGCCGGTCCCCGCCCCCACTTCGAGGATGTCGAGCGTGCACGAGGGCGAGGCCTGCAAGCGCTGCGCGACGTAGGCCTGGACCAGTTGGGCCACCAGGCGGTGGTAGGAGTCGGTCAGCTCGCTGCCGCGGTAGACCGCTTCCACGAGGCTCTTCGAGCCACCGGGGAAGATGGTCTCCACGGCGCTGCGCTGGCCGGTGAGCACCAGCGGATAGGCTTCCAGGCAAGCCCAGACCAGTCGCAGATGCGGCGCGCTCTCGGGATGCTCGCCAGCCAGCCGCTCGCGATCGAGCGCCAGGGTACTGGTGTTCGCCGTGCCGACGTTGTCGCTCGCCACGAGCAGGTCGCCACGGCGCTCGACATAACCGCTGCGAACGAGCATGTCGATCAAGGCCTCGAACAGGCGATCGAACGCAGGCTCGACCGCCAGCCGCTCCCGGAAGGTGGCGGCATGGTGGTGCTCGCCAGCGCGCAGGAACACGCCCATTCGCTGGAACGCATTGACCAGCAAGCGATGGCAGATCGCTTCCACGGCGGCATGTGCCGCCTGAATGCGGCGCAAGCTGTCGGTCTGCTCGCGCTGCGGCTGAATGGTGGCGAGCAGGGTCGTGACCGGGGCGGGCACATCCTGCGACTGGCTGTCGCCGACAGGCTGAGCCACGCCCAGGTCGACCAATACGTGCTGCGCAGCCTTCAGGAACACGAGCTGGGGCAACGGATTCGCCAGCAGGCGCCGGATCGCTTCCATGCCCTCCGGCGGTTCAATGGACTGGAACCCCGCTTCGCTCATGCGCTGGCGGGTCTGGGCGTCCGAGACGACACCGACGCTGCCCCAATAGCCCCAGTGCATGGTCTTGACCGGGTACGGCACACGCGCGTCGAGATAGCGCGCGAAGCTGTCCTTGAACGTGCAGGCGGCGGCGTAGTTCCCCTGGCCGGGCGCGCCTTTGAAGGACTGCGCGGACGAGAAGAACACCATGAAGTCCAGCGGCTCGTCGCGCAGCACATGGTGCAGGACGATCGATCCTTCGACCTTCGGCGCGAGCGCCGCCTGCAGCGTCGCTTCGTCCATGAACTTCAATGCCCTGTCCTGCAGGACCAGCGCCGAATGGAAGACGCCGTGGATACGGCCGAACGCCGACCGGGCCTGCGCGACGGCGGCAGCCATGCTGTCGACGCACGTCGCGTCCGCGCACAGGTAGCGGGCCTGGCCCCCGAGGCGCTCGATCTCGGCGAGACGCTCCGGCAAGCCCTCGGGTTGCGCAGTTCTGCCCACCAGGATCAACCGCGCCTGGTGCGAGCGCGCCAAGTCTTTGGCCAAGGCGTGGCCGATGCCGCCGGCGCCGCCCAGGATCAGATAGACGCCTTCGCGCCGCAGCGGAACCTGGCCGTCCGGCGACAGGCGGGCGGGTACCAGCTGCTGGATGTAGCGCCGGCCACGCCGCATGGCGACAGCCTTGCCTTCGGTGTGCGCGGGCTCGGCACGCACCGCCCGCGCCAACGCGTCGAGCGCGGCGCCGTCGAGACCGCTCGGATCGAGGTCGATACAGCTGACCGAGACCTGCGGATATTCGCGAGCCAGGGACTGCGTGAACCCGAACAGGGCCGCGGCATCCGGGTTGCCCACCGGTGCATCGTCCAAGGCCTGCGCATGGGCGCTCAGCACCTTGAGTTCGAAGCCGTGGTCGAAGGCCCCACGCTGATCGATCGCCTTGAACCAGCGCAGCAGCGAGAAGACGCCTTCCTGCCGGCGCCGCTCGCCGATCTCGAGGCGGAGCGGATCGGCCAGCTCGATCGGCTCGTGGATGCCGCCGAGGAAGTACATGGCGTGCGGCGTCGGCATGTCGCGCAGCACCGCGTCGATGTGCGACAGGTCGGCGGTCGCCACCTCCCATTCGCGCGGTCCATCCTGGTGAAGCGTGGCGCCCAGCCGGACATGCCAGACCTGGTCGTCCTGATGGCGGCGTCGCAAGGCGCCGGCCAGTTCGCCGGCCTGGGGCGAGGCGACGATGAGCACCGCCCTCGGCGATGGAGCGGACGATGTCCGCGCCGGCACCTCGGGCAGCGGCGACGTGACCCAGCGCGGCACGAAGCAACAGCCAGCCAGCGGATCGGCCGCCTCCCGGGCGACGACCCCCTGCATTTGTACGCAGACACGGCCCTGCGCATCCAGCAAGGTCACGTCGGCCCGGTCGCTGCCCGTGGCGACTGCGTGGGCATGGCCACTGGGGGTGAGTGGCCGGTGGAACACCACGCGGTCGACCGCGAATGGCAGCAGCAGGCCCTCCTGCTCGCTGGCCAAGCCCTGCTTGGTCTGCAAGGCCGCGTCGAGCAGGCTGGGATGGAAGGGAAACTGGGCAGCCGCCGTTGCCTGGCTCTCCGGCAACTTCAGGTAGCCGAGGGCTTCCTGCCCGTTGCCGCGAATGCGCTGCAGAGTCCGGAACGACGGTCCGAACTGGATGCCCAGGCGCTCGAACTTGCCATAGAGGCTCTCCCGATCGATGAGGTCCGGACACCTGGCCTCGATCTCGGCAATCTCGGTGCTCGCGTGCGCCGACATCGCCATCGCGCCGGGGAGCCCGGGGCGGATCTCGCCCTTGGTGTACAGGCGCGGCGCCTGGCCCGCCTCGTCGCGGATCTCGAAGGCATGGCCGCCATCGTGTTCCCGCTGGAAGACGATGCGGACGGCCGCCGATTCACCCTCCATGCGCAAAGGCTGCAGCCACACGACACGCTCCAGGTGGAACGCTTGCGGACCGGCCACAAGAGCGAACGCCGCCCGCGCCATTTCCAGGTAGGCCACGCCGGGAAGGATCGGCTCCCCCCGCACCTGGTGATCCTGGAAGATCGTGTCGGCGCGCCGGAAGACCTTGGAGCAGACGAATCGGCCCGCCTGCGGGTCGTTCGACACCACCGCATCGACGAACGGATGAAGGGTCTGCCCGGCCGGTGCGTCGTCCTCCTTCGCGCGCTCCAGCCAGTGACGCTTGCCCGCGAAGGGATAGGTCGGCAAGGGGACTCGCCGCCCTCCCGACGCCAACAGGCGCCAATCGATGGCCACGCCCCGCACCCACAAACGGGCCAGGCGGGCGAAGTCGCGCTCCTGCACGAGCGCGCCGAGGTAGGCCGCTGCGGCCCCTCCGGCCAGCAACGACGACAGGTCGTCGGCATCGTCCGGCGTGCCATGGAAGACGCCTTCGTCGATGTCCACGCCGCGACCGAACGCCGCCAGCTTGTCGATCAAACCGGTGCGGTCGGACGCCACCACGGCGACGCGCGCCGCCATCGCCTCGCGGCCGGATCGCAAGGTGTGCGCCACATCGGTGAGCGACACCTCGTCGTGCTCCCGGAGGAAATCCGCCAATTGCAACGCCTGCGCGGCCAGTCGGTCGCCATCGCGGGCCGACAGCACGAAGATTCGTGGCACGACGGGTTCCGGTGCGGCGAGCTCTTGCATCGCGCGCCCCGTGTCGGCCTCTTCGAGGATCAAGTGCGCATTGGACCCGCCGAAGCCGAATGCGCTGACGCCGGCCCGTCGCGGCCATGCCCGGCTCTCGTCGTCCTGCCCGGTATGCCAGGGTCGGCCTTCGTTCATCAAGTAGAACGGCGACCCATCCAGTGCCACATAGGGGTTCGGCTCACGCAGATGCAGGTTGGCCGGCAATCGCCGGTGCTGCATGGCCAGCAGGACCTTGAACAGTCCCGCGATGCCGGCCGCCGCTTCCAGGTGGCCGAGGTTGGACTTGATCGCACCCAGGCCGATCCAGGGCGCGCGGCCGGGCTGGCCCGCCGCATCCGGGCAAAGCTGCGAGAACGCGCTCTTCAGGCCGTTCACCTCGATGGGATCGCCCAGTGAGGTGCCGGTGCCGTGCGTCTCGATGTAGGTCAGCGTGGACGGGTCGACGTTCGCCCGCCGGTAGGCCTGCACGAGCAATTCGGCCTGGCCCGCGGCGCCGGGTGCGGTCAGCGAATGGGTCCGGCCGCCGTGGTTCTCTGCGGAACCGAGGATGACCCCATGGATGTAGTCGCCATCCGCCTCGGCCTGGCTCAGTGGCTTGAGCAGGACGGCGGCGACGCCTTCTCCCCGGACGTAACCGTTCGCGCTGCTATCGAAGGTCTTGCAACGACCGTCCGGGCTCATCATGCCGGACTTGCTCAGCGCGATGTGGCCGTAGGGCCGCAGGATGAGATTGACGCCTCCGGCGATCGCCATCGAGCACTCGCCGCGCTGCAGCGACGTCACTGCGCGATGACAGGCCACGAGCGAACTCGAGCAGGCCGTGTCGATGATGGTGCTCGGTCCCTTCAGGTCGAAGAAGAAGGACACGCGGTTGGGGATTACGGTATGCGCGACGCCGGGCACGGTGTGCGGTTCGACCTCATGCCCGTCGCTCAGCATCATCTCCAGGTAGTCGAAGGCCGTGACGCCGACGAACACGCCCGTGCGGCTGCCGGCCACAGACGACGGCGCGTAGCCCGCGTGCTCGAAGGTCTTCCACACGGTCTCCAGGAAGAGACGCTGCTGCGGATCCATCATCTCGGCCTCGCGCGGCGAGATGCCGAAGAAGGCGGCATCGAAACGATCGACACCGTCGATGAAGCCACCCCACTTGGAGTTGGACTTGTTCGGCTCGGCCGGATCGCCGTAGTACAGGTCCGAGGGCCAGCGCTGCGGCGGGATCTCGGTGATCAGGTCGGTACCGGCCCACAGATGACGCCAGAGCTCCTGCGCGTCCGCGCTCTGGGGGAAGCGGCCGCTGAAGCCGATGATCGCAACGGGCTCGTTGGCCTCGGCACGGGCCGGCCGCACGGCAGGACGGGCTTGCGCCGCCGGCGCCTCGATCGGGCGAGGCAACTCGGCGGGCTGGTCGTTACTCGACGCGAAACGGCGCGCCAAGGTGTCGCCGGCCTGTTCGAGCATGTAGGCGGCGATGGCTCGCACCGTACCGCGGTCGTAGAAGACCGGCGGCTGGACCTGCACGCCAAAGGCATTCTCGATGCGCTTGCTGAGCATCGTGAAGTGGATCGAATCGAAGCCGAACTCGCCCAGCCTGCTCTCGGCCGCGAGCGTGCCGCTCTGCATTTCGAGCACCTCGGTGGCCAGGGCCAGCACCTCCCGCATGACGCGATCCTCGAGCGGGTGGGCGGCCCGTCGCGATGCGTCCCCGGCCTCTCGAGGCACGGCCGCAGGCAGGCCATGGTCGGCTTGCAGCTCTTCGAGCGGTGCCGAGGCCAGCAGCCCTCGGTCGATCTTGCGTGTTACGGTCATCGGGAAGGACGCGAGCGTCACGAAACGCGCCGGCACCATGTAGTCCGGCAATGAGCGCAGCAGTGATTCACGCAGCGCAGGCAAGTCGATCTCGACGCCGGGCTCGCTGGGCTGGAGGAACCCGGTCAGGACCTGGCGACCGGCACCTTCGTGGCGCAGCGCAACGATGGCGTTGCCCACCGCAGGCGACCTCTTCAAGGCCGACTCGAGCTCTCCCAGCTCGATCCGATGGCCCCGGATCTTGACCTGCTGATCGATGCGTCCGAGATAGGAGAGCGTGCCGTCGGGCAGCTGCCGCACGAGGTCGCCGGTCTTGTACAGGCGCGCGCCCGGCGCATCGTCGAAGGGATCCGCGATGAACTTCTCGCGCGTGAGCTCCGGGCGAGCGAGGTAGCCGCGCGCGAGGCCATGGCCGCCGATGTGGAGCTCTCCAGCCCACCCCACCGGCAGCAGCTTCAGGTCGGCATCGAGAACGCGAAACGTGGTGTTGGCGATCGGATGACCGATGTGGATGCCCTGCCCCGACCGCACCTGGCACATGGACGACCACACCGTGGTCTCGGTCGGGCCGAACTGGTTCCACAGCGAATCGGTGCGAGCGAGCAGCTCGACGGCGAGCTCCGGCGTCAGCGCCTCTCCCCCGCAGAACAGCGTGACGCGTCGGGGATTCTTCCAGTCGGCAGCCAGCAGCATCCGCCAGGTCGACGGCGTGGCCGGTACGATGGTCGCGTGGCCATCGTCGATCAGGCGCGCGAGGCGCATGCCGTCGCGCGCCACGTCGGTGGTGACGAGCTCGACCTTGCCGCCGCAGACCAGGGGCAGGTAGAGCTCCGGCACGATCATGTCGAAACTCACCGAAGCGAGCGACAGGATGTGGTCGGATTCACCGAACCCGGGCGTGCTGCGCATCGAGCACAGCAGGTTGGCCAGGCTCCGGTGGGTGATCTGGACGCCCTTAGGGCGCCCCGTGGAGCCGGAGGTGAAGATGATGTAGACGAGGTCGTGCGGACCCGGCTTCGGCAGCTGAGCCGGCGCCGGCGCGGCAGCGATGGCATCGCGATCACGATCGAGGCAGATCACCGGCACGTTCGTCAGGGCGGACAACTGGTCCAGCAGCACGGACTGGCTCAGGATCAGCGCGATGCCGCCTTCGTCCAGCACGTGGGTCAAGCGTTCCGGCGGGTACGAGGGGTCGAACGGCACATAGGCCGCGCCGGACTTCTGGACCGCGAGCAGCGCCACCATCATGTCGACCGACCGTGGCATGAAGACGCCCACGACCGAGCCCAGGCCGACACCCTGGTCGTGCAGGTGCGCCGCGAGTTGAGCGGAGCGTGACTGCAGCTCGGCATATGTCAGCTGCCGCCCATCGCACAGCACGGCGACCGCGCCGGGCCGGCGCCGCGCCTGCTCCTCGAACAGCTCGAAGGCGCAGGTGTCTTCAGGATCCGCCCGGCGCTCGCCCGTCCACTGCGCCAGCAGCTTGGCGCGTTCGTCCGCCGTCAGCAGGTCGATCGCCGAGAGCGCCATGTCTGGTGTTCGCACGACCTCCGCCAGCACCTGGCGATAGTGGCGAGCGAGGCGCTCGATCGTCGCCTCGTCGAACAGGTCCGGGTTGTATTTGAAATATAGGTGGCCCTGCCGGTCCTCCTGCCTCACCTCCAAGGTCAAGTCGAATTCGCCTTCCTGGTGCAGGCCGGCGATGGGCTTCAGTTGCAGTGCCGGACTCGCCGCAGGATCGTGGCCGCCGACGCCGTCGTCCATCGGCGTGAAATGGAACGAGGCCTGGATCAGCGGTGCCGAACGGTCCGTGCGCTTCACTTCGCGCAGCAGGTCGAAGAACGGGTAGTCGGCGTGCGCCATCGCTTCGAGCAGCGCCTCCTGCTCCTGCACCAGCAGGTCGGAGAACGCCATGTCCTTCGTCACGGTGCTGCGCAGCACCAGCACGTTGGCGAAATAGCCGATGACCGATTCGAAGCGCGTTTGCGGCCGGGCCGCAGCGGGCGATCCCACCACGATGTCTTCGCGTTGGGTGTAGCGATGCAGCAGTGTCTTGAACGCGGCGAGCAACACCGTGTACACGGATGTGTGACGGCTGCGGGCGAGTTGATCGATCGCCTCGCCCAACGCGGAGCCGGTCTGCGGATCGAGCGCGCTGGAGAACGTCGCGCCGCGGTAGCTCGGCGCCGCCGGTCGTTGCCGGTCGTAGGGCAGGTTCAGCGGTGCGGGCATGCCGTCGAGCCGCTGCTGCCAGTAGTGGCGATGGCGTTCACCCTCCGCCCCCGCCAGCATGGCCTGCTGCCAGCGCACGAACTCCGTGTAGGTTGCGTCGAGATCCGGCAATGCGGCGTCGTCGCGGGCGCACAGCTGCCGGAGTTCCTGCAGCAGGATCGTCAACGACACACCATCGGCGACCAGGTGATGGAAGCAGAAGAACAGCACGTCCGCACCTTCTTCGGCGCGGAAGTAGACGACGCGCAGCAATGGTCCCTGGGCGAGATCGAACGGCCGGGCCGATTCGATCCGGAGCGAGCGGACCAGGTCGGCATCGTCCCCACGAGGCAATGGACGGACCTCGAAATACCGGTCGACACCCGGCAGCTCGATCTGAACGCCCGCCCCGCCCTGCTCCCTGAAGACCGTACGCAGCATGGCATGGCGCGCCACCAGCCGCGCGAGCGCCCGGGCGAGCACATCGGTATCGAACCGCACCGCGAGCCGGAATGCGAAAGGAATGTTGTAGGTGCGGTTGTCCGGCGCGAGCTGGTGAACGAGCCACAGGGCCTGCTGCGCGGACGACAGCGGCGTCGTTTGCGACGCCTCTTGCTTCGTCCGGCGCATCGACTTCAGCAACGCCATGGCCTCGGCCTTGGCGAGGCTGCCTTGCGCGACGCGCCGATAGATGTCTTCATTGCTCGATGTCATTGTTCTTCTCCCAATCTCAAAACGGCTGCGGATACGAGGCGGCCCGGCTGGACGATCCGCCCTCGCGCAGCACCGCCTCTTCGGGCGTCAGGGATCCAGACTGCAGCTGGTCGAGGAGCCGGTCGAACTCCTGGTCGTCGAGCACGTCGTCGTCCGTGGCGGCGGACGCGCGCTCCCCCGTCACGACGACGACCTTGCCGACGCTGTGTCGATCGCGCAGAAGCTCGTAGGCACGGCGGATGTCGGCCAGCGGAAGCACCCGCGCGATCTTCGGCACGGCAAAACCGGAGGCCAGGTGCTGCGCCATCGCTGCCATCTCGGTCGTCCATTGCCCGGGCTCGCGCTGCATCTGCTTGCGCACGTCGAGGCTGTGGAACGACTGGTTGTCAGTGAGGTGCGACAGATCGAGCGGGGCTCCCGTCGTCAGGCCCGCGATCGCCAGCTCGATGTAGCGCCCGCCGGGCGCCAGGAGTTGCAAGCCCTTCTGGACAGCATCGCCGGACAGGCTGTTGACGACGACGTCGACACCCCGCCCTTGCGTTGCATCCAGGACCTTCGCTGCGAAGTCGTCTTGCATGTAGTTGACGACATGCTGCACACCCAAGCTTCGCAGGTAGTCCAGCTTCGTGGCGTTGCTCGCCGTCGCGATGACGGTGGCGCCCCGCTCCTGGGCAAAGCGGACTGCCATCAGCCCGTTGCCGCTGGCCGCGGCTTGGATGAGGATGGTGTCTCCCGCCTTGACGTCTGCCTTCCTGAAGATCCGTGACGCCGCGAGGTAGGCCGCCGGATACGCACAGGCCGTCTCGAAGTCGACGGCTGCCGACTTCAGCGCCAGCTGGCACTCCGGCACCGTCGCGACGTCGGCGTGGCCCCCGAGGTGCGCGCCGGTCAAGCCGAACACCGCGTCACCCTTGCGCAAGCGTGTGACCGCGCTGCCGCAGGCGAGCACGACGCCTGCGATCTCGAAGCCGGGGGTGAAGGGATGGGCCGGCAGCGACGGATAGCTGCCGGACAGGCACAGCAGGTCGCCGAAGTTCAGTGAGAACGCCTTCACCAGCACCTGGACTTCGTGCGGCTCCGGCGGAACCGGCTCGATCGCCTCGACCCGAAGATCCGCGATCTCGCAGGGTTCGCGAAGCACCACCGCGCGGTAGGGCGAGTCGGCAGGGCCCGGACGCAGTCGGCTGGCGGCACGCGGCGTGCCTTGCGCCGCGTCGGTCGTCGACGTCCTGCCATCCGCATGCAGGGCAGGAGCAGGGGTCTGCACGATGAACGCGGCCAGCTTGCGCAAAGAGCCGTGCTCGAACAGGGCCCGCAAGGGAATGGTCGGTCCGAAGCGGTCCTTCACGCGGTTGTACAGGCGCATGATGACCAGCGAATCGAAGCCGGCATCGCGCAGGTCGCGATCCAGGTCGATGTCCTCGTCGGAGCGGGTCAGGTCGCGAACCATGCGCCGCAACTCGGCCTGCACGCGCGCCAGTTCCTGGCCGGTGGCGTCGGCGGCCACGGGGCTTTCCGAAGCACTCGCCTTCATCGCCGACACCGTCGCTGGCGTGGCGACGGCGGACCCCAGGCGATACGCACGCTGTCGGGCGAACGGATAGCTCGGCAAGCTGATGCGACGACCCCGGAACGGCTGCGGCAGGCCACGCCAGTCCACGTCCACGCCGGCGGCCCACAGCTCCGCCAGCGGCTGGAGCTTGCCGCCGTCCATCCAACGCGTGAGCAGATCGAGCGCCTTGTCCTCGGTATCGAAGAGGTCGCCGCGCTGGAAACGCGCCGCGAACGAGTCCGCCGCAGCAGGACCACCCCGCAGGTCATCGCTGCAGAAGATCGCCGCATCGACGCCGCCCTGGACGAACGACTCAAGGCGGCGCAGGGCCTCATGCTTGTCGCTCGCCACGAACGCCAAGCGTGTCTGCAGGGCCTCGCGTCCGGTCAGCAAGGTCCAGCAGGCATCGACGTCACGAACGTCGCCCGCCAAGGCGGTCATCGTGCGGCCGACCAGTTCGCGAAGCTGCTGCGGGTTGCGCGCGGAAAACACCCAGGGCAAGGCCGCCGGTGACCCGACCGCGATCGCGTCGTCGACGCCTGGCGCCAGGGGCGCTTCTTCCACCACCAGGAACGCGTTGGCGCCGCCGGCACCGAACGAGTTGATCAACGCGCGTCGCGGCGCCTCGCCGCGACCGTCACGGCCTTCGGCAATGGGTCGGTGCCATTCGCCCGGCGCCATCTGCAGCCGGAAGGGACTGCCTTGCAGCTCGATGCGCGGGTTCGTCGGTTCGGCGTGCAGGGTCGGCGCGAATCGGCGGTGTCGAAGCTGCAGGATCACCTTGGCCAGCTGCGACATGCCGGAGGCGGCTTCTAGGTGCCCGATGTTGGCCTTGACGGTCCCCAACGAACAGAAGCCGGACTCGCTCGTGAAGCGGCGGAAGGCCTGCGTCAGGCCGGCCACTTCGATCGCGTCCGCCAGCGCCGAGCCGTTGGCGGCCGACTCGACGTACGAGATGCTGCGCGGGTCGATGCCCGACCGCTCGAACGCGTTCGCGACGAGATCGGCCTGGGCGTTCGGGTTCGGCACCGTGAAGCCGCTCGTGCGGCCGCCGTGGTTGACGCCGCTCGACTTGATGACCGCGTGGATCCGGTCACCGTCGGCGATCGCCTGGTCCAGCGGCTTGAGCAGCACGGCACCGACGCCCTCGCCAGGGAGATGACCATCACCGTCGCCCAGTGCGGCAGCACGTGGACCCGTGCTGAGGACACGGTTCAGGCTGCCTGCCACGTACTTGCTCGGGTGCAGAGTCAGGTTGACGCCGCCCGCGATGGCGACATGGCACGTGCCGTCCGCCAGGTTCTGGCAAGCGAGATGGACCGCTGTCAACGACGCGGAGCACGCGGTATCGATGGCGATGCTCGGCCCGTGGAAGTCGAAGAAGTACGAGGTGCGATTCGCAATCTGCCAGTAGGACGATGTCTCGGCCAACGCCTTGCCGGCCTGGTCATCGCTGTCGCCGAAGCCGTATTGGTTGTACATGGCGCCAACGAACACGCCGACACGGCGCTCGGCGGCATCGAGCTCGCGACGTGGAATGCCGGCATCCTCGAGGGTCTCCCACACCACCTCCAGGAAGAGCCGCTCCATCGGCGTCATCTCCTCGGCCTCGCGATGCGAGAGGTTGAAGAAGGCCGCGTCGAAGGCCCACGGATCGCGCAGGAATCCGCCCCATCGGCAATAGCTGCGGCCGTCCTCGCCGCTCGCATCGCGGTGGAAGAAGGCGTCGGGGTCCCATCGTCCCGGAGGGATCTCCGTGATGCACTCGCGGCCCGAGTGCAGGTTCGCCCAGAACTCGTCGAGGTTGTCCGCGAGCGGATATCGGCCTGCGATGCCGATGATCGCGATGTCCCGGCCCGGTGACGGGAGCGGCCCCGGGAGGTCCAGGCGAGGAACCGCCAGGGACGGCACAGGGGGCTGCGGTTGTTCGGGCAAGGCAGGCGTCCGCGCGGCGGGCGCGGGATCGGGTGACGCGTCGAAGCGAGCGCTCGATGCCTCCGCACGGTGTTCGATCAGGTAGTGAGCCAGCGCATCGATCGTCAGGCACTCGAACAGCAACGTGGCGGGCAACTTGCCGAAGTCGACCTCCAGGCGGCGTTGCAGGTCCAGGGCGACCAAGGAGTCCACACCGAACTGATCGAAGCCGGCGCTCGTCGCGATCTTTTCCGTGGAGAGACTCAGGACATCGGCGAACACCGCGCGCAGATGGTCGCGGACCGCGTCCTTCAGGGCGCGTCCTGCGAGCGGCGGCGCGCTCGTGTCCGTCCTCGGGAGAGCCGGAACCGGGCGCACGCCGGTCGCCTGAATCGGCGTCCTGGCGTCGGCCGGAAGGCTCGCAGCGTCGCGCGCCGTCGCCGACGACGCCGCGGGAAGGCTGATCCAGCCATCGCTGCAGCCGACGAATACGTGAGACCGCAGCGGCCCGCCCGCATCGTTCGAGCCGCTCAGGCATTGCACGGCGTCGAATCCCGCGCCATCGAGCGCGTGTTGCCAACTGGGTTCGTTCAGCAACGGCGAGTGCGGGATTCGCCGCTCCCCGTCCTCGTACGACCACCAGCCGTGCGTGAAGCCGAACGTCAGCGTGCTGAAGTCCTGCGCCGCCGTGATCTCGTTGATGACCATCAGGCCACCGGTCTTCAGGAGCGTCTTCGCGTGCGCCAGGGTCGCCTCGACCTGCGGCGTCGCATGGAGCACGTTGCTCGCGATGACGACATCCACGCTGCCCGGCTCGAAGCCCTGGTCGGCCGGATCGCGGGTGATGTCCAGCACGCGGTAGTCGACGAACGGGTACTGCGCAGCGTAGCGCGCCTGGCCGTGCGCGGTGAACGCGGGCGACACATCGGTGTAGGTGTAGCGAACCTGGCCCAGTGCGCTCCCCGGGATGGCCTGCAGCACGAAGGCCGTGGTCGCACCGGTGCCAGCACCGATCTCCAGGATCCGCACGAGATCGCCGCGGGAGGTCGATCGCTCCGCATGCCGCTTCAGATATTCCGCCGTGATGTCGGCGACCCGATGCTGGCAGGCATCGACGACGGCGTTGCCCCGGTAGATGGGCTCGACCAGGGCCTTGGAGCCGCCGGGGAACATCACTTCCGTCGGACTCTTTCGCCCGCTGACGACCTCCACCAAGTCCTTCAGACATGCCCCCAGGAGCTCGATGTGCGCCTTGAGTATCGGCAGCTCGGTCTTCAGGCGCAGCAACTGGTCGACAAGCCGTCCCGTCATGACCGGTGCCGCAGCGCGCTCGACGATCGAGCAGATCGCCTCGAAAAGCAGCGCGTACTCCGGCAGAGGCCTCATCGCCTGCCTCAGTGCGGATGCCCCCTTCGTCAAGGTCGTGGCAGGGATGCCGGCCTGTTGCAAGGCGCTGGACAACAGTGCCGGGATGCCTTGTTCCAGGCGAGCGAACGCCCGCTGGAAGTCGGCGGCCGGCGCAGCCTGTTGGGGCCGTGACGGCAGATCCCGGAACATGTCTTTCGGAAGAGGCATCGCGGAAACACGGCATCGCGTGGTGCGGCGGTCGAACCGCACACCCAGGCGCTGCAACAGATCGGATCGAGCCTTGATCGCCATGAACTGCCGATGCGGTGCATCCAGCACCCGGGCGATCGCCTCCATCCCTTCATGCGTGAGGATGGGCAGGGCGCCCTGGTCGCGAAGGCGCTTGAGGTGGCGTTCCGTAGCGACCGCCCCCACTTCTCCCCACACACCCCAGTTGACGACCTTGACCGGATAGGCGACTTCGGCTTGCCAACTGCGTGCGAACGCATCGGCGAAGGTGCAGCCCGCTGCATAGTTGGCCTGCCCCGGATTGCCGCCGAACGATTGCACCGAGGAGAAGAACATCAGGAAGTCGAGCGGCTCGTCGCGAACGGCGGCACACAGCGAGACGGTCGCGGCCAGCTTCGGCTCCAACGCGAGCTGCAGGGTCGGCTCGTCCATCTGAAGGACGGACTTGTCCGCCAGCACGAGCGCCGAGTGGAAGACGCCATTCAGCGCGCCGAAACGTGCCTTGGCACTCTTCACCGCACCTTGCATGGCGGCGCGGTCCGTTGCATCCACCTGCAGGTAGAGAACCTCCCCGCCCGCAGCCTTGATCTGCTCGAACGCGTGCAATTGCGCGGGGCTGGCCGCACGCCGGCCCAGCAAGACCAGGCGCGCGCCGACGACCTCCGCCAAGTGCTGGCTGAGCGCGAGCCCGACGCCGCCACCGCCACCGAGGATCAAGTAGACGCCGCCCTTCCTGAAGGGTGACGATTCGGGACCCGGCAACACCAGCGCTTCGAAGGAGCGCACCCACGGCCTGCCGCCCCTGACCGCCATGTCGCGCCCCGAGAGATCACGCGGCATCGTGTTCAGCTGCGCGGCCAGGCGTCGCAAGTCGTCCCGGCGGTTCGCATAGAAGGCGACGTCCACCGCGTCGATGTCGAGATCGGAAAACTCGTGCGCGAGACTCTTGGTAAACCCGCTGAGCGCCGCGTCGAACGGCTCGACCTCGTCGAGCGGATCGATCTCGTGAACGTTGCGCGTGATCACTCGCAGCCGCAAGGGCGGCCGCAACCAGCCGCGATTGCCCAGGGCGTGCACGAACCGGAACAGGGTCCGTACCCGACGTCCGGCGATCTCGTCGCCGTGCAGCAGATCGTCGACCTCCGTCGCCCCGAGGCTGCCGCCGACGAAGTAGACCTGATCGGGCCGGTCGATCCGGCCGAGCGCACGCTCGAAGGCCTGTACGTCCGACATGTCGAGCGTCCAGGAGGCGGAGGCCGTCTGGCGGGTCGTCGTCCCGACTTCGAGGTGCACCACGCGATCCGCAGCGTGCTCCGAAGCGATCGCCCGGGCGAGTTCGCAATCGAGCGGCGCGCAGATCAGCACGGCGCCAGGCGCCGCCGATGGTGCTGCCTCGTGCGTCGAGCCCTGCGGGACGGCGCGCCACGTCGAGCGATGGAAGAAATCGTCCAACGGGTCGCGCACCGGTCGGACCGCAAGCCCGCTGAACTCGACGCACACCTCGCCGTGGCCATCAAGAAGCACCACGTCGAACCGGTGCTCGCCGATCCGCTTCGCGTGGGCGTGGCCCCGTTCCCCTGGCGGGCGATGCAGCGTCACGCGATCGACGGCAAAGGGCACCATCACGGGCGCCGATCCCGGATACAGGAAGGCCACCAGTTGCAGCGCAGCGTCGGTCAGCGTGGGCTGGAATCCCGGGTGACTCCGCTCGTGGACGAACTCCGGCGGCAGCCGCACGTCGGCCAGCGCCTCGTCGCGTCCGGCCCAGACCTGTTCGAGTCCCGTCAGGTAAGGCCCGTACTGCAGCCCCGCAGCTCCCAACCGTTCATAGCAGGCACTCTTCGACAAGGGTTCCGCACAACGCGCCTTGACGGTGGCGACATCGATCCGCGGCGTCCGCGGCGATTGGGCGGCCGTTTCGTACACCCCTTTCGCGAAACAGGTGCCTGCGCTTGCCAATGTCCAGCACCAGGCGTCGGTGGCCGAGCTCCCGGACGCTTGGGGCAAGGGATCGAAGTGGACCTCGACATCCACGTCCCGGTCGACGACGAGCGCCTTCTGCCAGACCACGTCGCGCAGGGACGTCTGCGCGCCGTGCGCCAACTGTGCAGCGGCGACGCGCACGCGTTCGAGCACGCCGACCGCCGGCAAAGTGTTGCGTCCGCCAACGCGATGGTCGCGCACGATCGGATCCGTCACGCGCAAGGCCTCGGAACGGATGTCGACCGGTCGCTGCGGCGGGGCGATCCCGGTGTGCAAGGCGAGCCAATGACGCTCACCCGCAAAGGGATAGGTGGGGAGCGAGAGCCGATGCGGCATCCGCGCGCCGAGCAGCGCGCGCCAATCGATGTCGACGCCGGCGGCCCATTGCCGCGCAAGTTCGTCGAGATCCTGCCTGCCCAGGCGTTGCGAGGCGATGTCCCCCGTCGCCGCGGGATCGCGCGCGACTGAGCCGGCATGGAGGCCGGGCACGGACTCGCCGCGAGCGAAGCGATGCAGCGCATCCGCCAGTTGCGCAAGATCCGTGGCCACCAGCGCAAGCCGGCACCTCATGGGTTCGCGACCCGTCTGCAACGTGTACGCCAAGTCTTCGAGCCCGACCTGGTCGCCTCCGCTCGTCTCGTGGTTCGAGATGAACCGCGCCAGGCTCGCCGCATATCGCGCCAGCACCGGTTCATCGCGCGCCGACAACACGATCACCTGCGGTGCGGCATCGGCCGACGTCACCTCGCGTTCGCCACCGGCCTCCAGCACGACGTGGGCATTCATGCCTCCGAAACCGAAGGAGCTGACGCCCGCGCGCAGTGGAAGCAGGCGGCCTTGCGCATCCGACGTCTCTCGCCACGGTTTGCGTTCCGTCGCGATGAAGAACGGACTGTCGTCCAGGCGAATGTGCGGATTGAGGCGTTCGAAATGAAGGTTGGCGGGCAAGGTGCGATGCTTCATCGCCAGCAGGACGTTCACGATGCTCGCGACGCCCGCCGCCGCCTCCAGGTGACCGATGTGCGTCTTGACCGTGCCGATCGCGCAATGCGGCTCGCGCGGTGCAGCCAATCCGTGCCGCCGATAGAGCTCGGCAAACGCCTTCACCAGCGCGGCGGTCTCGATCGGGTCCCCCAGCGCCGTGCCGGTGCCATGGCACTCGATGTAGCTCACGCTCGACGGATCGAACTGCGCCTGCTCGTACGCACGGACCAACAGCTCGGCCTGCGCATTGGGATTGGGCGACGTCAACGAGTTGGCGTGTCCGCCATGATTGACGACCGCCGCCCTGATCACGGCATGCACGGGATCACCGTCGCTCAGCGCACGCGCGAGTGGCTTCAGCATCAGGGCCACACAACCTTCGCCGCGGACATAGCCGTCTGCCCGTTGATCGAAGGTCTTGCAACGGCCCTCCGGGCTCATCATGCCGGCCCGGTCGAAGGCGATGTGAAGTCCGGACGTCAGGATCAGGTTCACCCCACCCACGATCGCCTGCTGGCATTGGCCGCTGCGCAGGCTGTCCACTGCGTGCTGGAGCGCGACGAGGGATGAGGAACACGCCGTGTCCACCGCTTCGCTGGGCCCGCTGAAGTCGAGCAGGTACGAGACCCGGTTCGCGAGCATCGTGTGCGCGATGCCGATGGCCGACTGGGATCGGACCTCGGCGTGCTTGCCAAGATCGCTGTAATCCCAGGTGCAGACACCGACGAACAGGCCGGTCGCGCTTCCACGCAGGTCCGTCGCCCGGTAGCCCGCGTGTTCGATGGTCTTCCATGCCGTCTCGAGGAACAGGCGATGCTGCGGATCCATTAGCGCCGCCTCGCGCGGAGAGATGCCGAAGAACTCGGCATCGAAGCGGGCGACGTTCGGGAGAAAGCCGCCCCAGCGCGCACGCGTCTTTCCGGGTTCGGCCGGGTCACCATGGCAGGCGCGCCAGTCCCATCGATCGGCCGGGATCTCCTCGACGAGGTCGCGGCCCGCGACCAGGTGCTGCCAGAACGTGTCGAGATCTTCCGAACCCGGCAGCAGCCCCTGGTAGCCGATGATGGCGATGGGCTCCGCATTCGACAGCGGCGCCTGCACCGGCAAGGCGGCGACTGCTGCCGAGTCGCCCCGCTGCGGCTCGGGAGGAGGCGCCGGCACTTGCGAAGGCGCATCGCCAGTCCTTGCCGGCGAACCGGCGTCTGGCGTCGCGAAGTGCCGGCCCAACACGTCGCCGTGCTGCTGAACCAGCGCCTCGGCCAGGCCGCCCAAGGTCTTGTGTTCGAAGAAGATCGCCGGCGACAAACGAAGCTGGAGCGCCTTGTTGATCTCGTTGGTGAATGCGGTCAACGAGATCGAGTCGAAGCCATAGGCGCTCATCGGCTTCGTGGCCGTGATCTTGTCGGGAGAAATCTTCAGTCTCGAGGAGACCATCGCATGCAGATCGCGACTGATGCGGGACTGCAGGTCGCCCGCATCCTCCGCACGAGCAGCCGTCGAAGCCACCACCACCGGCTCACCCGCCTGGATCCTCGCCAGCATGGTGTCGGACGTGCCCCGAGCCACCAGCACATGGCTGTCGGCCAGTGTCAAGGCGTCGAGGAGCGCCTGGCAGCCCTCATCGCTGCCGATCGGCTCGATGCCCCACAGGTGGCTCAGCAGCTCGTGCGTGGCTGCCGCGACCTGCATGCCGCCTTCGGCCCAATACGACCAGTCGATGGACAGACTCTTGCCGTGGCGCAAACCGACCTCGCGCAGGCGCTCGCGTTGTTCGGCGAAGCTGTCCATGAAGCGGTTGCCATAGGCATAGTCGCATTGGCCGGTGTTGCCGATCAACGCGCTCACCGAGGAGAAGCACGCAAAGAAGTCGAGCGGCAGGCCTCGCGTCGCGCGATCCAGGTTCAGCGTGCCCAGAACCTTCGGGGCCAGCACGTCGCGCATGTCGGCCAGCGACTTCTCGACGAGGCGCGCATCGCGAAGCAGTCCCGCCGCGTGGATCACGCCATGCAGGGAGCCGAATCGGGCCTGTGCCTGCTCGATCAACGACTCGGTCTGGTCTTCGCGCGCGACGTCCGCCTGCACATGGATGGCGTCGGCGCCCAGCGCCTCGAGCTCGGCGAACAGGCGACGCGCCGATTCGCCCGCGGGCGCGCGGCTGGTCAGGATCAGCCGCGCCTGGCAATGGCGTGCGAGAAAGCGCGCCACGACACGGCCCAGACCGCCGAGACCGCCCGTGATGAGGTAGACACCCCGATGCTTCAGGGCCGCAGTGCGCGTGCCGCAACTCGCGGCCTCCTGCTTCAGGTCGAAGGGCTGAACCTCACGAACCAGTCGTCGTCCTTGCTCGTACCGGACCTCGTGGATGTCCGGAGCGCCGCCGCGGCATTCGGTAACCAGGACATCGGCCAGCTCGGCCGCGCGACCCAAGCCACCCGCCAGGAGGATCGATCGCCCGGTCGAAGCCGGATGTTCGAGTCGCATGGTCCGCAGGAACGCCGACCCGGCCTCGGACGCCGCCTGCGCCGCCTGCGCCGCCGCGCTTCGGGCGTCCGGCGATGCATCGGACTCGTGCAGCAGCAGCAGCTCGAGCGGTGCCTTCTCTCTCGCGCAGCACTGCGCCAGGGCCATCCAGGAATAGAAACCGCGTTCCAATGACTCTTCCAAGGTCGCCGCGGCGACCGCGGTGGAGCGGTTCCAGAGATGGAGGACCCGTTGCGGCCATGCTGCACGGCTTTGGAGTGCGTCGAAGAGTCGCTGCACGCTCGCCACATCGCCCGGCTTGACCTGATACAGGCCTTCGGCCAAGCGGGCGAATCCCGCACCCGGCACGACGAGTGTGACCTCGGCGACGTCCGGGTGCCGCGACAACGCGTCACGCAACTCCGCATCGTGGTCGAATACGAGCACGGAAATCCGCCCCGTCGGGGCTGTCTGGTCGATGGGACGAGGGATCCAGCGCTCCCGGCAAGCGAACAATGCGGTGACTGAAGCGTCCGATGCGGAGGCTGGCATCCCTGCATCGGCGGGCCGCATCAGGAAGTCGCGCACGAGGACGCACACGCGGCCGTCATCGTCGACCAGCTGGACATCGAACTTCATCGCATCTGTCGGCGCGGATCCGCGCTGCTGCGACCGCCGAACATGGGCGTGGCACCGCGACGGCGGCGGCGCGAAGCAGGTGACTGAGCCGATCGCGAACGGCAGGTGCAGGCGGTCGACGTCTCCGGCGAGTGCCATCACAGTCTGCAACGCGCCGTCCATGAGCGCCGGATGCAACTGGTAGTCGTCGGCATCGGCCATCAAGAAGGCGGGCAATTCGATCCGGCCGAGCGCCTCGTCCTTGTTGACGAAGAGTTCGGCCAGCGACTGGAAGGCCGGCCCGAGCGACAACCCGAGGCGGTGAACGCGCGCATAGAAGTCGGCCTTGCCGACACGCGTGGTCGCACGCCGCTTGACGCCATCCAGATCGAGCGGTCGCGCAACGGCCCGAGGCATTTCGGACGTCTCAGTGAAGCAAAGCGTGCCCTGCGCGAACAGCCGTTCTTCGCCGCCGGGCTCGACGCCGACGATGCGACAGGCCGCGGTCTCACCCTCGCCTTCCAGCGTGAGGATCGTGTCGATGCGCAACCCGGCATCGTCCACCGCGATGGGCCGGAGCCACGTCATCTGCAGCAGACCGAGCACGGGCCGACCGGCCGCCAGTGCACCCGCGGCGCGGGCCATCTCCAGCGAGGCGACCGCCGGCAGGACAGCGCTCTCCCCGACCCGGTGATCGTTCAGGTAGAAGTCGCGCCGGTCCAGCCGAGAGCTGAACCGGCAGGCGTCGAAGGTCGACGCATTGACGTGGACGAGCGGATGCAGCTTGTCGACGCCGCCGGTCTCGCCCGGCGCGCGCACGCCCTCGACCCGACACCGCACCCGCTCGAAGGAATAGGCCGGCAGCGACACGCGCCGGTGCGGACCGCGTTCGTACAGCAGCCGCCAGTCGAAGTCGTGTCCGCGGACGAAGAACTCCGCGAGCGTCGTTAGCTTTTCGCGCCAGGCATCGGCCGTGAGGTCTCGACCGGCCAAGTCCGCCAGCAGCTGCTGGCCTTGCCGCGCGATCTGCGGATCCATGCGTGCCGGCGCCGCGTCCGGGAGGGACCTGAAGACACCCGCAGGCGAGCGATCCGAGTCGTCGAGCGCGTGCAACTGCGCCTGCAGGTCGGCGAGACTTCTTGCGATGACCGCGACGCGAACGGGCAGATGATCTCGGCCTTGATGCAAGGTATAGGCAACGTCGCCCGCTGCCGCTTCGGCGTGGGTCCTGTCGAGCCAGCAGCCCATCGACGCCGTTCTGCGTTGCAACGCGGCCTCGGACTTGGCCGACAGCACAAAGAGATAGCAAGGCGCCGTCGGCGCGATCGAACGCGCGACCGAAGGCGCCTCGCGGATCACCAGCTGGCAGTTCGTTCCGCTGAAGCCGAAGGCGCTGACGGCGGCATGTCGCGTCCGGCCCGGCCGTGGATTCCAACGCTGCAGCTCGCGCGCCACGAAGAACGGGCTGGTCGCGAAGTCGATTCTCGGATTCGGGTCGTCGAAATGCAGCGACGGCGGGATCTGCTGGTGCTTGAGCGCCAGCAGAGTCTTGACGACGGAGCAGACGCCTGCGGCGAAGGTGGTGTGGCCGATGTTAGATTTAACAGACCCGATGGCACAGGACTGCCGGTCTCCACCTTGGGCGTCGAAGGCTTCCGTCAACGCGTCGAATTCGATCGGGTCGCCCAGAGGCGTGCCCGTGCCGTGCGCCTCTACGTAGCTCAGGTCCGTCGGCGCGATGCCCGCGCGGCGGCAGGTCTCGCGGGTGAGTTCAGTCTGCGCAGCCGGATTGGGCGCCGTGATGCCATTCGTCCGGCCGTCCTGGTTGACGTGACTGCCCGCGATCACGCCGTAGATGACGTCGCCGTCTGCCAACGCGCGGCTGAGCGGCTTCAACACCAGCACGCCGACCGCTTCGCCCAGTCCGATGCCGTTCGCCGCACGGTCGAAGGGACGACATCTGCCGTCGGGCGACAGCATGCCCGACTTCGTCGTGCGCACATGCATGGTGGGCGACAGCATCAAGGACACGCCGCCTGCCAAGGCGATGTCGCTCTCCCCGTCGTGAAGGCTGCGGCAAGCCAGGTGGATCGCGACCAGCGACGAAGAACAGGCCGTGTCGACGCTGAGGCTGGGACCCTTGAGGTTCAGGCAATAGGCGATCCGTGCCGCGAGGATGGAGGTGGACAGGCCGGTGAAGGCTTGCGCGGTGCCGGCCAGTGAGGCCGCCACCAACTCCGGTTCATAGTCGCCCGCGCCGGCGCCGACAAACACGCCGCAGCGCATGCCGGAGAGGCGCTTCGAGCTGTAGCCCGCGTCTTCGAATGCGCGCCACGATTCCTGCAGGAGCAGTCGTTGCTGAGGTTCGATGATCTCCGCCTCGAAGGGCGAGAGCTCGAAGAACTCCGGGTCGAAGGCATCAACATCGTTCAGCCAGCCGCCCAAGGTGCTGTGCGTGCGATCGGCCACAGCGGCATCAGCATCGTAGAAGCGTCTGGCATCCCAGCGCGACGATGCCACTTCGCGCACGCTGTCCACGCCTTCGGCGAGGTTGCGCCAGAACGCGTCCACGTCGTCCGCATCGGGGAAGCGGCCCGCCATGCCGATCACGGCGATCTCGCGTTCAGGCGGCGTTCCAGAGGGCGCGGCGAGTTGGGGCTCGGGGGTCGATGTCGATGTCGATGTCGATGTCGATGTTGCGTCGGAGCCCTTGTGCAAGTCTTCGCGGGTGAATCGACGGACGCGCAAACCCTCGATCGCGACCACCACCCCGCCCGTCTCGCTCACCAGTTCGCCGTCGTAGCAGACCCATGGCGCGGAGACTTCGCGCGCTCGCAATTGGACGGTGTAGGCCTCGCCCCGCAGCGGGCCGGCGAACGCCACCTTGTCGATCTGCACGGGCACGAACAATTGACCCGCGTCGCCCAGGAGCCAGTCGGCGAAACGCAGTCCGGTGACCAGCAATCCGCCCATGATGGACGGACTCAGGTCGAACTGATCTCTTCGCATGCGCGCTTCGGGCGTGAGATGCAGTCGGCCAATGGCAGACGAGCCCTGAATGCGGATGTCGCGGATGCTGCGATAGAACGGGCCGAGGGTCCGTAAAGCCGGGTGCGCGTAGATCTCCCGCGCGTCCAGCACCGCGTCATGGGCTGCCGGAGCGCCGACGTCGTCGACGTTCGCGCGGAGTACGCCCTGCAGCGGTCGCGCCAGGGCCCTGACGTGCAATCGGTGTTCGCGATCCGCGTCCTCCCTGCCCTGCACGACGACCCGGAAGCCCTCCTGCGTCCGATCGAGCTTCAGCCGCAATTCGACGCTGCGCCCGTCGGTGCCGATGCAAGGCGACGAGATGTGCAACTGCTCGAACGTGACGGCCTCCAGGCCCGAGGCCTCCTTCAAGCCGCGGTAGATCAGCTCCAGGAACGCATCCGTGGGAAGCACGTAGTCGCCATGGATCACATGGTCCCGAAGGCAGACGTTGTCCTGCGGCGAGAGGTTGTGCGTGAAGGTCCACGACGAATGCTGCACCGACACTTGCGCGGGGGCCGGTGCCGACGTTCGCCTCGCGAGGAAAGACGCCAATGCCGCCAGAGTCGTGTGTTCGTAGAGCGCCGAGGACTTGATCTCCACCTGGTACTGCTGTCGAAGCCTGTCGACGAAATCGGTGAGCAGCACGGAATCCAGACCGAGTTCGACGAAGGACTTGTCGATCACGAGCACCTGCGGATCACAGAACAGAACCTGGGCCAGCAGTTGCTTCAGTTCAGGCATCAGCGTCTCTGCGGTCGCGGCATCCGCGGCCGGCGGGGCCTCTGCGGAGGACGGTGCCATGAGTGCCATTGCCGACGCATCTGCAACCGGAGCGTTGACGGCACGATCGGGGCCCGTTGCGCGAGCGCCCGTCCCCTGTCCGCCGAGGTAGGCCGCCAATGCGTGCGGCGTCGGTTGGGCGTAGAAGAGGCTGGTCTTCAGCTCCAGCCCCAGGTGCTTGTTGAGGCGGTTGGTCAATTCGACGAGCAGGACGGAATCGACGCCAAGTTCCTGGAAGCTCTTGAGCGACGAGATCTCGCCAGCTTCGAGCAGCAGGACCTGTGCGAGCGCTTCGACGATGATGCCCTCCAGGCGCGCCGCTTCGGCCGCGGGATCCGCGCCCGCTTCACAGCTCACCGTCGGCACCGGCTTGCCGGTGATGCGCAAGGCGACCGAGTCCACCGCCGCGCGCTCGGATGGGGTCTCTGGCAAGGGCTGCAAGGTGACCAAGGGCTTGGACGACGGCGCGGGCGCCGACGTCGGTGCGGTGGCTGCGACCGGGGCGAGCGCGATCCTGGACACCCCGGAGTCGCGGCGAAGATCGGCCGAGGGCGGCCGCGCGACCGCGGGGCTCTGCATGTCTCGACCGGATGTGCCAAGCGGTTCGACGACGGAGTACGAGCGCCGCTCGAACGGATATCCGGGCAGCGGCAGCCGGCGAGGCGAACCCGGCCTTGGCACAAGCCGCCAATCGACATCGAGGCCTGCGACCCACATCCGTGCGACCGACTCCAGCTGTCCGTGGGCCACCATGCCCGTTACCATCTCCTGCCCGTTCGAACCTGCGGCAGCGGATCCGACGCCCGCCTGCCCTGCATGGAGACCCGGCACGTCCAGCCGTCCATCGACGAACCGTTGCAGCTTCTCCAGCCATTCCGTCTTGTCGGCGGCGACGATCGCCAGCCGGCTCTCCATGTGTTCACGCCCGACTTGCAGCGTGTAGGCCGCGTCGGGCATCGACATCGCAGACAGGTCCGGCGCCGCGAGCTGTCGGCGCAAAAAGTCCGCGACGCGAGCGGCGTAGGCCTTCAGCCGCTCGTTGTTGCGCGCCGAGAGGAGCATCAATTGCGGTGCGCGCTCCTGCGCGGGCGCCAACGCCTGCGTGGCAGTCGCGCCGTATTCCTCCAGGACGACATGCGCGTTCGTGCCACCGAAGCCGAACGAGCTGACGCCGGCACAACGCGGGGTGGGCCGCTGGTCCGCGCTGGCGGGACTCGCCCAGGCCTGTGTCTTGTCGACGATGAAGAACGGTCCGCCGGCCAGGCGGATCTCAGGGTTGACGCTGTCGAGGTGCAGGTTGCCGGGCAGCGTGCGGTGCTTCATCGCCAGCACGACCTTGATGAGACCGGCGATGCCGGCGGCGGACTCCAGATGGCCGATCTGGGTCTTGACCGAACCGATCCCGCAATGCGGCGCGATCGATGGGCCCGGGCCGTCGGCGCCCCGGCGGGCGAACGCCTGCTTCAATCCGTTGATCTCGATCGGGTCGCCCAGACGCGTCCCCGTCCCGTGCGTCTCGATGTAGGAGACGGCGTGTGCATCGACGCCCGCCTGCTCGAACGCCTTCACGATGACGTCGGCCTGCGACGTGGGATTGGGAGCGGTCAGCGAATTCGCGGAGCCGCCATGGTTGATGGCGCTGCCCCGGATCGTCGCGTAGATGAAGTCGCCGTCGGCTTGCGCCGCAGCGAGCGGCTTCAGGAGCACCATGCCCACACCCTCGCCGCGCACATAGCCGTCTGCGGACTGGTCAAAGGTCTTGCAACGTCCGTCGGCGGCCAGCATGCCCGCGTGATCGAAGGCGAAGTAGCGCTTGGGCGTCAGGCAGAGGTTGACCCCGCCCGCCAGAGCCATCGTGCAGTCGCCGGCGCGCAAGGCGGACACGGCCAGATGGATCGCGACCAGCGAGCTCGAGCAGGCCGTCTCGACCGCGATACTCGGCCCTTTCAAGTTCAGGAAGTACGAGACGCGGTTCGGGATGATCGAGAAGTAGGTGCCTGTCGCCGTGTGGGCGTCCTGCTTGATGCCCGACTCCAGCAGCAGTTCGTTGTAGTCGTCGTTGCAGACGCCGACATAAACCCCCGTCTGCGAACCACCCAACGTCGACGGCACCTGGCCGCCGTCCTCCAGCGCGTGCCAGGAGGCCTCCAGCACCAGGCGCTGCTGCGGATCCATGCGCTGAGCTTCGCGGGGCGACAGCTTGAAGAACGGGGCGTCCATGCACAGGACGTCGTCCAGGAAGCCGCCCCACCGCGAGTTCGTCCTGTTCTCCGGTCCCTTCGCATCGCCGTGTATCGATTGCCAATCCCAGCGCGATGCCGGGATCTCGGTGATGAGATCGCGGCCTTGGGCGAGATTGCTCCAGAAGCCGTCGAGCGTCTCGCTGCCGGGAAATCGGCCACTCATGCCGATGATGGCGATCGCAGCCTGATCGACGTCGGAGGACCGCGCTGTGCTCGACTCGGCCGCCGCGGGCGGCAATGGCGGCGCGGGAATCTCCCGCTCGACCGTGCTCCGGCTTGCGGCGGGCGCCGCCTCGGGGGCCGCGATCGCCAACGCCGGATGTTCCTTGGTCAGGTAGGCAGCGATCGCCGCGATGTCGGCATGCTCGAAGAGCAGCGCCGTGTCGAAGTCGATGCGGAAGGCTTCGGAAATCTCGTCTGCGAATTCCGTGAGCGCGATCGAGTCCAGTCCGAATTCGCGCAGATCGTTGTTCGCATTCAATGCGCTCGGATCGATCTCGGCAACGCGGGACAGGATCCCGAGCAATTGCGCCTGCAGGCGCGCGGGGTCGTGACCGCCTTCGGCATTCCGTGCCGGCGGACTCGCGGGTACTCGAACCGACGCGGACGACCGGCTCGACGGCTGCGAGGCAGCCATGGCCGGCCGCTTGCGGCACAGATGCGTCGCGACGGCAGTCAGGGTCTGGTGTTCGAAGAGCTCCGCGGTGTCGAAGTCGGCGTCCAGGGTCTCCGAGATGCGTATCGCGAATTCCGTCAGTGCCACGGAGTCTATCCCGAGGTCACGCAGCTCGACGTCCGCATCCAGGGCCTCGACATCGATCCCGACGTCCTCGGCCAGCAGGGTGGCCAATTGATTCGTTACTGTCTTGAGTTCCAACATGTTTTCCTCGTGTTCTTCCTGTGGCGCGGGCCAACGAGACCCGAACGCCTGCGGCTCGTTCTTCGTCCGACGCATGAAGGTGGACGCGACACGCTTGAAGCGCACCTGCTCGAGGCGCAGCAGGCATCGGCCATCCGCATCGCCCGCCTGCACCGATGCGACCAGGTCGTCGCCGACGCGCTTCAGGCTCGACTCGTCGATGACGGCGACGCAGCCGTCGGTCAGTCGCCCCCATGACTGCACGGCACCGAACAGATAGGGAACGTAGAGCGCCCCGGCCTCGAATTGGCCGGTCGTCAAGGCGACGGCCAGCACGGCCTGGAGGCATCCATCCACCAGCGCCGGGCTGCAGGGCGATGGGGATTCGTCGTCCTCGACATGCGCCAACGTGGCGAACCATCGGCTGCCATCGCGTCGGAGCCTCGCCATGACCCGCAGCGACGTCTCGTACCCGTAGCCCCGGACGGCCAGACGCCGATAGATCTCGGCGACATCGACGTCCACGCCCCCGTCCGTCGAGTCCTCGATGGGGGGTGCGGCCGGGTCGCCCTCGTCATAGGCGCCGCTGCAGATGGCCTGGCCGTTCACCTGCAGTTCGAAACGCTTCTTTTCGCGCGCGAGATCCACGACGACGTCCGCCTCGGCGCCGGACTCGAGCTCGAGCGGGCTGCTGATCATCAGGTCGCGCAAGGCGACGCGCGAGGTCTCTGCGGCGCGCTGCAGATGCCCCAGGATCAGCTCGATGAAACACGCCGCCGGCACGATGCGCTGGCCGGCGATGACATGGTCGCGGATCACCGGCCGCCGGGCAGAAAGGAGCCGCCGGTCCGTCGGTGGCAGCGGCTGCCGCGACTCTGCCGGCGGTGGCAAACCGTCCGCCGCCGAATGTCCGGGCAGCCAGAACGAGCTGCCATGGAAGGGATACAGCGGCAGGCTCGCCGTGCGGAACGACCCCGGCGGGTACAGCGCGGCCCAATCGACGTCGACGCCGTGGAGCCAGAGATCCAGCAACGTCCGCTGGAGTCCGTCGGCCAGGGATTCGTCGTGCGCGTGCGCCGCCGTCACGGTCGTCCCGGGATCGAGGGGGGCCACGGCGCCCGTCGTCCCCATCAGCAACCAGGCCGACACGTCGTCCGCCGGGAACCGCGCCGTCGACGACATCAGCGCCTCGAGCCATCGAGCCGGCGAGTCCACCTCGTCGAGGCCACGGCGATGTTGTCGCAGCAACGGGTAGGCCTGCGCTTCATCGGTGAAGAGCCGCTGCGCATCGCGGTTGCCGGCAATCGCGGCGGCCAGGTCTGTCGCCATGGCCTCGAATTCGTTCTCCGGCACGCAGAGCAGGTCCACGGCGGCGTGGATCGGCATCACGCCGTGAGCGACCAGGCTGGACAACTCGTAGAGCCTCGCATCGATCGGCAAGGGTCGGTGCGCGAGGTTCCACTTCTGGTTCAGTTGATGAAGAGCGCTCCGAATGACCAGCCACGACAGGATCGCGCGTCGATCTCCCAGGTGCGCCTGGCCTGACGTCGCCGGGGCATCGTCGAGCAATCCGTCCACCGTCAGCCCATGCATCGCCAGGCTCGGATTCCATGCGTTCAAGAGCTTCTTGAAGCTGTGCTGGCTTCCGTTCAGGAGCCGCGCCTTGCGGACCTGGTCGGCCAGGACATCAGCAGGCACGCATAGGCCATCAAGCAACTGCCGCAGATACTCGAGATCGACGCGCCAGGGAAAGAACGTCTGCCCCGAGACCGGATCGAGGAAGGGAATCCGGGGCCGCGCGAGCGTCAGGCGCGATGTCGTTGCCGGGGTCGTCAGCAGCGCCGCCACATCGGGCACGGTCACGATGCCTGCATGGGCGAGCGCTGCCCAGACCCCGTCGCCCGTCCCGGTCACCAGGTCCTGCGGGAGGTTCAACGCCTCGAGTGCCCGCAGGTGCGCGAGCTGGAAGACGAAGGCATCGAGCCGCTCCTGAATTGCTGACTCGAGGCCGCCGGGGGCGCCACCATCGTCCAGCACGCCCTGCCATTGCGTCGCGAACACCGGTGTGCGGTCCAGCACGGCGCGCACCTGCGCGAGGCCCTGCGACGGGAACGGGCCGACGCACACGCTCCAGCGCCGCGCTGGCGCCTCCTGCGATGCCGTCGGCGCGCGCGCCAGGAAGTCGCGCAGGTCGTCCACGTGACGCACCATCGTTGCGCAGCGGATGCGGAACGGCGTGCGGCCAGTGAGCAAGGTCGCACAGGCGGACGGCAGGTCGCTCGCTGCCATGTCCTGGGCGACATCGCGCCACCGCGCCACAAGCGCTGCCATCGATTCGTGCGACTTCGCGGAGAGGACGAACGGATGGGCCACGTCGCCTGCATCGCGCCGCGGGAATGGGTGCGCGTGGCCATCGGCGCCAGCGGACTCCAGCAACACATGCGCGTTGGAGCCGCCGAAACCGAAGGAACTCACGCCCGCACGCAGGGGCGCGTCCGGCGTCCGGCCGCACCACGGCTGCGATGCGCGCGCGAGTTCGAACGGCGAGTTCTCGAAATCGATGATCGGGTTGGGTGTCGCGACGTGCAGCGTCTTCGGCACCGTGCGATGCTTCATCATCAGCAGGCACTTGATGACGCCCGCGAGGCCAGCCGCCGCCTCCAGATGGCCGATGTTGCTCTTCACCGATCCGAGGCCGCAGAAGCCGACGTCTTCGGTGTGTTCCCGAAACGCCTGCGTCAGCGCCTCCACCTCGATGGGGTCCCCGAGCGACGTGCCCGTGCCGTGCGCCTCCACGTAGGTCACCGTGTCGGCGCCGAATCCGGCATCGCGATAGGCCGCCAGGATCACGTCGCGCTGCGCCTCGACGCGAGGAACGGTGATGCCGCTCGTCGGGCCGTTGTGGTTGACCGCCGATCCCTTGACGAGACCATGGATCCGACGGCCAGCCGCCAGCGCATCATCCAGCCGCTGCAATAGCAGGACGGTCACACCTTCGCCGGGCACATAGCCATTCGCATCCTTGTCAAACGCGCGACACCGCCCGTCGGGGCTTAGCATGCGCGCCTTGGAGAAGGAGATGTACTTCCACGGATGGAAGTCCAGGCTCACGCCGGCCGCGATCGCGTAGTCGCACTCTCCCTGAACGAGCGCGTTCCTGGCCCGATGCAGCGCGACCAGCGAGGAAGCACAGGCCGCGCCGATCGAGACGCTTTCGCCGCGAAGCTTGAAGAAGTGCGAGATCCGGTTGGCGAGGATGCAGTCGTAGTTACCGAGCGCCGCGTATCGATCGACGGGCTGCTTCGACCGGGCGATCTCCTGCTGGTGATCGATCGCCATGACGCCCACGTAGACGGACGTAATCTGCCTCGACAGGATCTGTGGCGAGATGCCGGCGTCCTCGATGCAGTGCCAGGCCTCCTGTAGCAAGAGACGCTGCTGAGGATCCATCTGCTCCGCCTCGCGCGGCGAGATGTTGAAGAAGCGATGATCGAACCGATCAATCTCCTCCAGCAAACCGCACCACTTGCTGATGCTGGCGTTGTCGGCCTCGAACTGCGGTGAATAGAACCGGCTGGCGTCCCATCGCCCGGGGGCGATCTCCCCGATGGCCTCCTGACCCGTTCTCAGGAGCTGCCAGAAAGCCGGCAGGTCCGGCGCCTTAGGCAGCCGGCAAGCGACGCCAACGACGGCAACATCCCGCTTTGTGTCCATTAGCTGTGATGCCTCCCAAATACGTACAAATATAAATCGCTACTTACCTTTACTAGCGCCGCTCGCAAAAGAGGCTCGCCATATAGATAGTACGGCTCATTAATGAATTTTTCTGAAAAGCTGTAAGCATCAAGTTCAGCGTTTTTATTTTTTGAAAAATCAACACACTTAAGTTTTTCGCTAGCAACGTCACCACATTTTTGCCAAGGCCAACTATCATATTCAACAATATTAAATCGAAATACATCGTTTTCCCTTGTAAAAATACCATGCGCCTTACACAGAAAATCGACTTTTAAATCTCCCTTGAACTCGACATACCCACCAACATTTAGTTTTGCTTTATCTTCCGTACGTTCATGTTCAAAAAGCAAATCTAACTGCTGTTTAGTTAAAGCATATTTTTTTCGACAACTTCTACTTCATCCTTCACGCGTTTTACCCTATGCTGTTTGTAAAGTAATTTTACCTATCCTACTTTCCTGCCACAGAGATTTCTCGACTACCCTGGACAATGTCGAAATGCACGCATAGATAATCTGTCATCATTTTTAAAGTGTTAAGAACGCTCTTCTGGCATTGCCATCACTAATTCACCACCTGTTATCAAAGCACACGTTGGATTATGACAAGGTGATCATCCAGCATTTCAGATAAATTTTCAAAACGTACGCCAAGCTCATGCTTTGAGTAAAAATCGAATATACTTGTTTGCGCTGTGCTGATTTCTCGCATGGTAAGCCCTATGTTTTGTTAGTTCTCTTGGTCGAAAACATCATAGGGCTTTTATCACGTCTGCGAATAAATTTAAACAATTACATTTACAATGACCTGCTTGTTTATGGATGGTCACTAGCTATACAAAAAAAATGCTCATCATTTGTTCAATGCAACTTAATTATTGCGATAAATTTTTTCGCTACGATTCTATTAACCGGCGTACTATTTGATAATAATTTTGACCAATGAAAAAATTCTGTCATCATTTTTAAAGTGTGAAGAACGCTCTTCTGGCATTGCCATCACTAATTCACCACCTGTTATCAAAGCACACATTGGATTATGACAAGGTGATCATCCGCCATTTCAGATAAATTTTCCAAACGTACGCCAAACTCATGCTTTGAGTAAAAATCGAATATACTTGTTTGCGCTGTGCTGATTTCTCGCATGGTAAGTTCTATGTTTTGTTAGTTCTCTTGGTCGAAAACATCATAGGGCCTTATATCACGTCTGCGAATAAATTTAAACAATTACATTTACAATGACCTGCTTGTTTATGGATGGTCACTAGCTATACAAGAAAGATGCTCATCATTTTGATGTGGTCAAATTACCGCTCATTAAGGGGTGCAGATTTACTTGACCACATCAATTCAATCATGAATTTTCTGAATTTAATCTTTGCAGGGCTAGCGTCGCTGATTAAAAGTCGCTCAAGATTGCAAGCCGAGAATCTGGCTTTGCGTCAGCAACTTCTCACATTGCAACGAACTGTTAATCGCCCGGCCTTGTCTAATCGCGATCGATTATTCTGGATTTTGTTTTCGACATGCTGGAGACACTGGAAAGACATGTCGTTAATCGTTCAACCGGAGACCGTGATCAAGTGGCACCGTCAAAGCTTTAAATGGTATTGGACCTGGAAAAGTCGACGCCGAGTTGGAAGACCAAGCATCGATCGCGAATTACGCGATATGATTAAACGCATGAGCCAAGAAAATCCTTTATGGGGCGCGCCACGTATACATGGTGAATTGCTGAAACTTGGTTTTAATGTCTCGCAAGCGACGGTTTCTAATTATATGGTTCGGTCTAAAAAACCACCGTCACAAACCTGGCGTACGTTTCTTAAAAACCACATGCATTGCTGTGCCGCCATCGATTTATTTACCGTGCCTACTGTGATGTTTCATATACTCTATGTATTTATTGTGATTTCACACGATCGCCGGCGATTGGTGCATTTTAATGTCACAGCACATCCCACGGCAACCTGGACCGCGCAACAGATTGTCGAAGCCTTTCCTTGGGAATCGGCACCCCGCTATCTGGTTCGTGATAGAGATAAGATCTACGGTTTAAAATTTCGGGATCGTGTAAAAGGCATGAGAATTGAAGAAATAAAGATAGCACCGCGCTCGCCTTGGCAAAATCCTTATGCGGAGAGAGTGATCGGTTCGATACGGCGTGAGTGTCTCGATCATGTCATAGCACTGAATGAAACTCACGTTCGCCACGTGCTGAAAGCGTATATTAACTACTACAATGAATCACGGACGCATACATCGTTAGACAAAGATGCGCCTTTAAAGCGAAATATCGCAACAAAAGCGAGTGGTGAAGTAATTGCTTTTCCTAAAGTCGGTGGATTACATCACCATTATACTCGACGAGCGGCGTAATTTTTGTGAAGATGTATTTTTAGAGGGGACAGCCCGCTCTGGTAATACCGTAATCGTTTCCGTAAATATGGAATCGGTGTAGGAACTCGTCATCCCATCCATACGCGATTTGGATAATAGTGTGCAGCGCGGCTAGAGAGGTGTCGCCGGCGATTTTCAGGCGACGCCAGACCATGGGACTGACACTCCGTAGGGCGATCTTGATTGAATAGTTTTTCATCATCGGGATCTCTCATGTTGGTCAAAATTTGAGTATCCCGAATCGATTTCAGATTGAAAAGACTATGGCGTTCCGCCCCCAGCTTTTTTATGCTCTCCACATTGAGAGCTTTTTAGTATTTAAAAATTCACCCTAGTCCTCAATCTTATGCAATCGCGGTATGTCGCAACAGCCTTTTTAGCCTGCCGACGAAGTCTAGCAATGTGATCTGATTTCATTGTTTTAATATAATAAGTTACTTTGTTTGAGATTAGATCTAATTCAATTAGCTCGTTGATTTCCGCCACTATTTTGGGGTTTTTTGACAATTCTTCAATTCCTGAGTACGCTTTATCAACGTCGCTATCAGTCGCTCCACGATCACGCATCTGGGCAATTATGACAGCCTGCACTCTTAGATCATTGCGTTTAAAAACTTCAAGCTTTTGTTTTTTGCATTCCTGCTGCACTGCCATAGCACTGAAACAAATCAAATTGAGTAATATGAAGCTAAGTATTGCAATGTTATTTTTCATCCTGCACCCTTTCATACTAATAATTAGTTGTTGCCACGATAATCAAAATTGCGTGCCCTACGCTTTGATATTTCTGCAATCATGTGATTTCAAAGATCAACTTCATATTTTCCGTGCCAAACTGACTTGCATCTAAGCCCAAATAATTATATCGCCTACCATCGCATAAGCCATACACGAAACTGGGAACTGAGCTATCTTCCAGATCATCGACTTGCCAAATTTGGACAAGTTGATCCATTCTCCAATGTTTTGTGCCATTCAATATTGCTGGGCTTACAAGATAGACCTCCAATATTTTCAACACCTTGGATTTTTTCAATTCGCACAATTTATCTGGTGTCGATAACAATCTTATCTCTTGTAGTTGAGGTCCAGCGGAATATTTCATTCCGCAATTTACGAAAAACCAAGGTATATGAAGTCTAAGTTTCACAGTTTCCCAAGCCCTACTGCCAAAAGAGGTCAATTCCTCGTGCATTGGTAATTCCGCTTCATCAGTTGTTTCGAACATTTTTACCCTTCTTAAGTTTGCCACAATCCAATACTAAGGATTCCTTAGTATCTAATCAAGCAAAAAACTAAGATTCTCTTAGCTCCTGCCGCTATTTGGTAATATTGTGAGCACTAAAGATCAGACAAAATCCCCAGTTGGGAAGAGGTTACGGGAAGCACGTACCGCCTTGGGTATTTCTCAGAAAAAATTGGGGATTCTTGCCGGGATGGACGAGTTTGCCGCTAGCGCGAGAATTAACCAATATGAGCGCGATAAGCATGTACCGGACTTTACGACTGCAAAACGGATGGCGAAGGTACTCAAAATACCAGTAGCTTACCTATTCGCGGATGATAACGAGCTTGCCAATTTTATATTGGTGTATGGGAAAGAAAATAAACGAGTGCGTTCGCGTATTTTGCGTTTATTATCTGATAGTTAACGATTAATTCTTGGTCAATCTTCACGGGGATCTGTTGTTTGAATCGACAGTTCAACAACCCACTAACGCTGCAAAATCCGTAAATAACCTAATTGTGGCTCCCTTTATTTCTCGAAGTGAACGATTAACGTGCAGTACATGCTGCAATGGCCCCGTACATATGTCTCTGGTATTGTATAAATATTCCTGATTACCCATAAAGCGCCGCCACTCTAAGAAGCCTTTCCGGCATCGGCGGTGTCCTTACCGATACATAGACAAATCGGGGAAGCATATTTTCCAGCTTGAAACGACGATTGAATCGATAGCAAAACTCGGCAAGGTAGCGGGGTAAATGCTTCGGTTTAATCGCGTGATACACACCGCTAATGGCGCGTTTTACGTTACCTATCATCGTATTGACCCAAGTAAATGCCTCGAGCGTGACGCATTCCGGTCCGCCTCCAGTCACGATAGCCTCATGCTGGCACCCCGCTTCCGTTACCGCGTTAAAACACGCAAGTCCATCTGATACCACCAAGCAGTTTGGCGAGAGATGCTTTTTCGCCCAACGTGCAATTTCTTTTGATTTAAACCCCTCAACGACATTCATATTCATCGCGATAGGATGACCTTGATTATCCGTGGAGACCGCGGTAACAAAAGGTGTCTTGTTTTCTGAACCCCGACCTCGTTTGCCATCTCGACGCTCACCACCCCAGTAAACATCATCCAACTGAACGATACCATTCAATGGCTTGCTATCATCACGTTCTTTCATGACCTGCATCAGTTTTTGCTTGATGCTCCATGCGGTATTGTACGAAACACCCATCTGACGCATTAGTGCAAGCGCCGACACGCCTGTTTTTGCTTGGGTCAGTAGATGAATCGCCAAAAACCACTTGGTTAAAGGCAGTTTTGTCGCTTCAAATATTGTTCCATTCGTCAAAGATTGTTGGTGGTGACAACGATTACATTGAAAACGTGCACGACTTTTCAGGGTGCAATAACTTGATGAACCACATTCGCTACAGTGATACCCATCCGGCCAACGCGCTTTAAATATCGCTTCACGACAGTTAGTCTCATCAGTGTAGTCAGTCATAAAGTCGATGAGACTGTAGCCTTTTTGAAATTGCACTTTGTTTTTCATCGGCTTATCTCCAGATTAGAGTGAATACTAAAAGTATAGTACGTCCTCTCTGAATGGCTGCTCTTTATGGGTAATCAGGAAACGTTTTGGTTTTATTGGCGTCACCAGCGAAGGCTCTACAGCAGGCGACGCCCGAAAAACCAGCGGCAGCTATTACACGCCGGATTCACTAGTGCAGGAACTCATTAAAAGCGCATTAGAGCCGGTGATCGAACAACGATTAATAGACAACCCCAGCAACCCCACTGAAGCACTGCTCAATATACGCGTCATCGATCCCGCTTGTGGCAGTGGCCACTTCTTACTGGCCGCCGCTCGCCGCCTGGCGGAAACATTAGCGCAACTACGTTCGCAGGAAGGCGTGGTTAAACCACAGGATTACCGCCATGCGCTGCGCGAAGTGGTGAGCCATTGTATATTCGGTGTCGACCGTAACCCCATGGCATTGGAACTGGCACGTACCGCGCTTTGGCTCGAAGGTTTTGAAGAAGGCCGCCCACTGTCGTTTCTGGATCATCATCTGCAATGTGGTGATGCGCTATTGGGCTTAATCGATCTCAAAGTACTGGAGTACGGTATTCCCAAAGCGGCCTTTAAATCCCTATCGGGTGATGATAAAAAAGTATGCAAGGCGCTAAATAAAACCAATAGCGTAGGGTTAAAACAGCTGGAGAAGGAACGAAAATGTCCACAATTCAATTTACCATTGGAGCAATCTGATGCCTTAAACCAGCTTAACACACTGGAAGATCTACCGGAAAACACCACCGCAGAAATTGCAACTAAAGAAGCCGCCTATAAAGCCTTTTTACAACAAGCCCGTAACAATCATCTGCGTCATGCTGCCGATATGTTACTGGGCGCTTTTTTGCTGAGGAAAACCGAAGATAGTGCGCAACAGATTCCAACCACCGCCTCACTGATTCTTGAGCTTGTGAGCAGCCATCATAACGAGCAGCATCGGCAACAACGGTCTGCGGCAACTGATGTTTGTGTACAGACGCAGGTCTTTCACTGGCCATTAGCATTTCCACAAGTGTTTGCCACAGGGGGCTTCGATTGTGTACTTGGCAACCCACCGTGGGAGATGCTCCAACTTGATCCCCAGGAATTTTTTGCAACAAGAGCGCCTGGAATTGCTAACGCGCAGCATATGTCCGCCCGCAATATGGAAATTGAAGCTTTAAGAATAGATAATCCTATTTTATATATTCAATATGAACATGAACTACGACTAACAGAATCGACGCAACTTTTTATACATGGAAGTGACCGCTTTCGATATTCTGGGTTTGGTCGGACTAACCTATATGCACTTTTTGTAGAAACTTGTTTGAATATTATCTGTGCTAGGGGGCGCATTGGTATTATCACGCCATCTGGTCTTGCAACAGATTCATTTACACAAAAACTATTTAATCATATAAATCCGGGTAGATTGATTAGCTTATACGACTTTGAAAACCGTGATGCAATTTTCCCTAGTGTGCATCGCAGCTACAAATTCTGTCTGCTCACCCTTGGCCAATCTAATGAAGCCGAGTTTTCTTTTTTCCTCACCAAGACTACGCAACTTGCCGACAATCGCCGACGATTTACCTTGAGTAGAGAGGATTTCTCACGTATTAATCCCAACACTCTAACAAGCCCGGTGTTCCGTTCATCCATGGATGCTGAACTTTCTCGCAAAATCTATAGGAATGTGCCGGTACTAATACGAGAAGCGTGCGATGAAAAACCAGAGCAAAATCCGTGGCGTATATCATTTATGTTGATGTTTATCATGAACACCGCGAGTCATCTATTCAAAAACAAGCCAGTACCAGATCACTTGCCTCTGTATGAAGCCAAAATGATTCACCAGTTCGATCACCGTTGGGCCACCTATGAGGAAGGCAGAAGCCGGGATGTCAGCCTTAATGAAAAATCCGATCCTGGTTTTGTCGTAACACCGCGTTACTGGGTAGATGCTACCGAAGTGAATGACAAACTCAACGATAAAGGCTGGCACAAAGGTTGGTTAATGGGCTGGCGGGATATTGTGCTACGGATGAGCGTACTGTGATTGCCAGCGTGGTACCAAATAGCGGCGTTGGAAATCAAATGCCTCTGATGCTATTTGCCAACCGTGGAAATGGTCAAGAATATGCTTTATTGTTAGCAAATCTATCTGCTTTGGCATTTGATTTTGTCGCCAGGCTAAAAACAGGTGGCACACATATGAATTATTTTATTTATAAGCAATTGCCGGTATTACCACCTACCTACTATAACGAAACAAATCTCTCTTTTATCGTTCCCCGTGTGGCAGAGCTAACCTACACAGCACACAACCTCAAACCCTGGGCAGAAGACCTGGACTATCACGCAGAGCCTTTTACCTTTAATCCAGAACGTCGCGCTCAGTTGCGTGCAGAGTTAGATGCCTACTACGCCAAACTCTACGGTCTAACACGTGATGAACTGCGCTACATCCTCGATCCGGCAGATGTGATGGGTGAAGACTACCCCTCCGAAACCTTTCGAGTATTGAAAAATAAAGAAATGAAAGCATTCGGCGAGTACAAAACCCAGCGGCTAGTGCTGGAGGCCTGGGATAGACTGGAAGTAGGTGAATTGCAATGATAATCAACGCCATCGCACTCGCTACCGTTAACAAAAAAATTGACGTTGCGGCGCATCACGATCTTTATCTAGGTTCGACTTTTGCTGTAGCTTATCTTGGATTGGCATACCACAGTCAACGCCCTAATTCATTGAATCAACGACATACACAATTTTTTTGATAATTAGTTTTGATACCACATACGGGAAATGGACACAGATACATGAATCCACTACAACACGCGTTGATCGAAAAAACGGGACATGACTTCGGCTTTGAATATGTCGCCGAAGAAACGGCTAATACCATTACGCTGGCATCCGCACGGCATCCTGTTCATGCGCAAATCACCCTGTCAGAAGCTGATTATCACGTTAAAATTACTCAAGGCCCGGCACTGCTGCGTAAAGAGCTAGCTCGCAGCTTCGCGCTGAGTGACGGGAATATACTGATATGTCACGACAATGACTATCTCGCTGATGTACTAAAACGCATCGCATCTTTAGGCTGCTCTCTGCCCAATCAAGCCGAGACTGATTTTGAGGCGACCTTAAAAAACGAGCTAGAGCAGTTACCTGCCAACCTGCGAGGCACAGAAATTGAACGCATGGTACGCCAACGCGTAGGCCAACAAACCTACCGCAAGGCTATGATGGAATACTGGGGTGGAGCCTGTGCCGTCACTGGCATTACGACCACCGAAGTATTGCGCGCCAGCCACGCAAAACCCTGGGCGGATTGCAAAAACGATGCAGAACGTATGGATGTCTTTAATGGCTTTCTACTCAACGCCAACCTCGATGCACTTTTTGATCGTTTCCTTATCAGCTTTACCGACGAAGGCCAAATTATAATCGATCCCAGCATAACGCAAAATGATCAACAGAAGCTAAGCCTGAATAGTAATATGAAACTTCGCTGGCTCGCACCAGAACACCTAACTTATCTTAAGTACCATCGTAAACATTTAAACAACACTACGTAAACTGTCTGAGATTGAGAAACTGTGTAACCAAATTATGCTACTCGGCACTAGGGTAAGTTATTATTTCCTCGATTACTATGTCCGGCCGGTTGGTGGCAACTCTTTATCGAATGGTTTTAGTATTTTGGTAGTTTCTCTTTCCGTTGGAAAATCTGCGTCATCTGGTATTGACGTGTCAACTTGATGTACTTGCATGCCCCGCTGTCGTATATGAAATGCGATTCGTTGCCATCGTAGTTTCCACAAGCCTTCTCTGCGTTTATAATCGGCCAGCTCCAGTTTGAGGCGTTCGTTTTCACGTAGTAATTCTTCGCTTTCTGTCACCGCAACGTCCCGACTTTTAACCAAACCACCGGCAAGTTGGGATTTGGCATAGTCGTATGCGGCCTTGATTTCCGGCTTGGCTTGCAGTGATTGACGACTGAAATTGAATCGTTTTTCGAGAATGGCCCATGTTAATTTTGACCCCAACTGACCTGCGGCCCATCGATCAAGGTCAGCAATAATGGATTGAATATCCGTATTGGTCATTCTGCGTGCGCGTTTAACCATCGGTTAACTCCGCCAAATATTTGTAGGGATCAATGTCTGTCATGTTATTGTCTTTAAGTTGTTGAGATAACACTTTTAGCTTCTTTTCGTTGTGGATTATCCAATCCACGCTTTTTTTGGGTTTTTTGTCATTGGTTTTTTTCTCGGCGGTATCAAGAGCGATGGCGGTTAATGAATATTGGCGCTTTAGTTCTTCTAACCTACCCTTGTCGCCCTTAACCCAAACATAGTCTTTGCATTCAGCTGAACACTGTAAATGACGCTCACAAGGCATTTGTGCAAAGTTGTGTACACACAATCCTGTGCCAACATCGTGTACTGCATTGATTCGCGCTTTTAAGAACGAGTCCTGCACTTCAACGGGCATATTAATAATCTGTTCGGCGACTTTTCCACCCACCAATCCTTGTTTGATGTCGGCCCGTAGCATTAGCGCCCGCTTCTCACGGCTGGTATGTTGATAGGCTTTCGTGTCTCGTGGGTTGGTGCGGCCAAACCATTCGGTTTGCAGAAGGTCGCTAAGACCACCTTCATCAAGCAAGGTGTTTAATGTGTGGCGGAAGTGATGGCTGGTAAAGTCGACTTCGATATTTATGGATACATAGTTTTTGACCAGACCAGCAAACTTTCGCATGAACGAAGTCATCATGGAATGGGTGCATTGAGTTGCTACCCACTGACTATAGGCCCCGCTGGATAGACCTATATATCTTACTAGCAACAAGTCTTTTAAGTAGTATTTATTTCCCTGGCCGTCGATGTGTATTGGATCATTTAATTCAGGAATAAAATCCTTTTGGCAATAGGCTTTTAGCCCTGCTTTAATTGTGTAATGTGGAGGATGATGTGATTTTATGCCTTGTTTGGTCAGTTTTTCAGGGTCTTCGATAGTATAACCATTTTCCCGTATCCAAGAGCTTTTATTGAGTAGTTGTGGGTTCAAACCCAAGGATTTGAGATCATCTTTATAAATTCTTTGATCCTCAGAAATATGGTTGAGAAACGAAAAATCGGGACCTTGGGTTTGAAACATAATATTCGCGGTTTCGCGTGCACTTGAGCATAGCTCGGCCAATTCATCGATAACGGCCTCTACAATATCTGATACTTCGGTAGCGAGATATAATTTTAGTTTCGGCGTATAAACGTCACCTTGCGACGCCTTTCTTGGAAAATATTCTATGTATGCGCGGCCTGCATCATCACGCTGTAATCGTTGATCAGGTAATAAGACAATTTCGCTGAAGCGCCTACCTAAACAGGCAAGCAATGTAAATATTAAAACGTAAAATCGGTATTTATGGTCTTTTGGCAACTTTTGATATAACTCCCCAAAAACGCGAAAAACTTTAGGGGCAACCATTTTGTCACTTTTGGTTTCGACTACTTCTGGATCATCTAGCCGTTTATGGCCAACGCCTGCGGTATTTTCCGGGCGTTTCATTCTGGCGTATTTGTATTGTAAGTGGACTTTGCAAAGTTTATTCGCGTCGCAGTGGGCCGCAAACTCACCGATGGCTTTATGGAGGTTATACGCCACGCCTTCGCTATAGTGGGATGCCATCAATCGGCAAGCAGCATCCAGGTATTCCGGTGTTAATTTCGTGATGCCATGATTTCTTTTCATAGCTTCGTGGGCAACATATCCAACGGCGATTATAAAGTTGCGTTGATTTGAGGTTGCTTGGTTTCTTCGATGAAACCTAAGCACTAGTAATGCTTTGGCTAAAGCTGCCCAGCCTGATTCAATGGCTTCTCCGCCAAGTTTTGGTGAGTAAAGAAAATTAAGGGTGACATTGCCAGCTTTTCTTCCGGCCTGTTTTGTCAAGTAGCCACCGGTTACAAGCCAGGAGGATTCCTCCCAGTTTACATTTTCAAAGCCTTCCATTTTTAGCATCTTGGCTCTGTTCATTAAAGCCTGGAAATTCACAACCCTGTCTTTATCAAGCTTACTGAGGAAAGGCACTACTTTGGCTTTTCTTTTTGCGCGCGCATCAGGCATGAGCAGTCTCCAGCTTGCATTGTTCAGCCACTTGAGCGACTGCAACAATCACTTGGTCCAATTGAATACCCAGGCGCGCATTTTCATACTTCTTCATACGCGTATCACGATCAGCAAGCAACCGCTCTAAGACGTGCTCATGATCCGCATGACGGTACGGCTGAAACTTTGGGCAAATATAGCAAGAGTATGGTGGATCTAAATGACATACTGCGTTTTCACCACAGACGCCGATTTCTGTTTGATCGGCTGGATTTGTTTCATCGATAAAGGCCAAATGCTTATCATCTCGATCTCCATTAACAGCTTCGCTGTCATCGTCGATAACTTTGCCTTTGAAGTAATTTAAATACTTAGCAAACCCTTTCGCGGTGGCTTTGTCGAGGTGTTCAACGATGTTACCCGCAAGTTCAAAATATACTTGCACGTGTTGAGTATCCGTGTGATCGAGAATGCGTGCTAACTCCCGCTTGCTGATACCTTCTGCCGCTAGTCCGGTGGCGAGTGTGTAGCGTAAACGTCGTGTACTGATGTGTAATAATTCATCGGTTAAGGGGGAAACAATTATGTGGCGTTTTACAAAGGCTCTTAAAAGATTACTAATACCTTCACTGGTCATATTGTAACAGTCTTGATACATCCCGGCCGACATCGCTGCCCGATTCTTTCGAGGATTAATAAATAACGGTTTTTCTATTTCGACCATGCCACCATCGATTTTTATTGTCGTACTTATCGATCGATTTGCTTTAATTAGTTGCTTGATGTAACCCGCAAATTCAGGATCGAGATGTTCCTCCAACAAATCGTCTCTGGGATTTATTTGGCGTTTTTTAATGCGCGGCATTTTGATAATATAACAAGACTCATCTAACTCCGGTGTTACATTGACCAAATCGGTCTCACGAAGATATGTCAAATTAGCCGGGTTACGCCCTAATGCAATTGACAATGCTACAGCTGCTTTTTGTTGTAAATGCTCGAGTTTCTGACTTTTATCACTTCTCATTGCATCTACTAGCAATGGTAACTCTACTGATCTGTGTAGAGGACCTCGGTCTGGATCTTCCAGTTTAACGGCTTCTCCTTTCGGATTACCCGGGATGGACATTCCATCCAATTCCAAAGCATAGGCCTGGCAAAAACCAAGTTCGGGGTAATTATCTGCGCACCACAAATACCATTGTATCGGGCGATACAAAGCCCAAAGACGATGATCAGATCTCGCTTTTGAAATGGATGCTTCCACCAATCCAATTAATTTAGATTTTAAGTCGTTATGAGTAATGTTCCCGATTAATCCATGGGCCTTCTGATGCTGCAAAAATTCTGTCCAAACATGCGTGAACGAGGAATACCCCGCATGACTTGATGTAACTTTCAATTTCTCTAAAACATATCTTTTAGTACACCACCTCAATGATTCTTGAGCAATTTTTCCAAAATTGATTTTTGAATGATCTCTAACAACATATGGGATAGACCAATTGTCACCAGATGTGTTAACTGAATAACCCTCTCTTGTGGCAATTTTGTCTGGAATATCCAGCCAACCATTTTGCGATATTAATTTTTTAAACTCTTGCTGTCCCACCGCCATTCACCCCTATCTTAAGAGTCCGTTATGGAAGTTTTTTAAAGCAAGTTTGGCATTTTCTTCAATGGCCTGCGCTATATATACATTTTGTGACTGCAGCCCACTATCGCCGCGCAAAATTGCAAGCGCTTGTTTCCGACGTTCTTCATCCAAACCGTATTCACGAAGTAATTTTTCCATTCTACTGGAAAAGGTATGCCGCAATGCTTTTGCGGTTAAGTGGGAAGGCAATTTTTTGGGGAATCGTTTTCTCAAACCCTGGTAAAATTGCGTTAGTGCTGATTGAGAGAGAGGTTCTCCTTCATCACTAAGTATTAGGTATTCCGACTCTTCGGCGTTTGCCTCCAACTTTTCTCTCCACAGCATAATGTACTGATCCAAGTTATTGGCAAACAATTTATTGTCAATGGGCAGTACTCTGCCATTACGTTTGATTTGTGGACGTGGCCTTCGTTTATCGTTTGGATCAGCAGGTCTCCGTTCTACACGAAGAGCGGAGATCGCACCTATCTCAATGTCTTGAACTCGCAAACTTAATAGCTCACCAGGGCGGAGCCCATAATACAACATAACCATAGTCGCTATATAATTTCGATATCTAACCGCTTCATTACGACCAACCACATCTGGATTCTCTGGGTCGAGGATACTCTCAAGAAACGATATTTCTTTGTCTGTAAGTCCTTTTTGCTTTTTCGTATTTTCAGGAGGCGCATTTATAAATGACGAATCCAGCCATTTCGTCAATCGCGCTTGTTGTTCACGTATACGCTCATAGCGTGTGTCGGTCATTGGTAAAGAATTGATATAAACATCGTAACACCAGACCAAGAACTGTCTTAGAGTTGTTAAACGCTGATTGAATGTGTGTGGAGATATTGTGATTTTTTTTACTTTGCGGTCTGATTCTTGCTCCCTCCTTAGAGTTTCCACCATAGCACCTCTGACTTCTGCTTCAGTGAATCCTTGGGCACTTTGAATTCTGAACCAAAGATCGATTTGTTCTTGTTCTAACCAACGATAAAACACGACAAGTTCACGAAGATTTCTCACTAACGTATTCGTACTTAAAAATCTTCTCCCCATAATAAATTCATTTGGTGTAGCCAAAGGCAAACCCACCTCATCCAGTAAAAGGGGCAACTGTTCTCCGTTTTCATGTGTAATGGTTTCTACTTTCATTTCATCTATCACGATCTATTATTTCATTTCTCAACATAAATATTATATTAGTTTCCTATATTGTCAATTATTTTTTTATGCGATTTATTTTTTTATCTTTACATTATTTTATTTCAGACATAAAAAAACCCCTCACATCTTTACAAAATGGAGAGGTTACTTATTTAAGTATTACTTCTTAAATACAGTTACTTACAATACTTTCACCTTAAAATAACTTGTCATTATAGTTCTTATGTCAATCAAAACGGAATATCATCATCAAAATCACCCATGCCACCTCCAGCCGGTGCAGTGGCGGGTTGCTGTTGTGGGGCAGCACCTGAGGATTGACTGGGTGACTGATTGAAATTACCACCACTTCCTCCTC
>Ga0316202_10000172_pt1 | contig 96403 bp, 77 predicted proteins | sample 3monrhotite_MG_FD_204934 | JGI IMG/M metagenome (GOLD analysis project Ga0316202, IMG submission 204934) | Microbial mat bacterial communities from mineral coupon in-situ incubated in ocean water Damariscotta River, Maine, United States -... | ecosystem: Environmental > Aquatic > Marine >... | reverse complement strand
CCAATCATAAACACCTTAAAAAAGGCTAACAAAAAATTCAAGATAAAAAAACCAGTTGATTATTCTAAATATCAACTGGTTCTAATTTATCTTTTTTAGCAGAGTGGCTTACTTCTGAAAGTGCCTATCAAAAACATCTTCAATATTCATAAAAAGTACTATCCCAAAAAATGTGTGAGTCTTAAAAACTATTTATATTTTTAATTAATGATGATTTTTTTATTAAATATATTGTTTTTCATAATTACTTGAACAATATACACACCTGTTTGTTGTTTTATAGGAATAGAATATTCTAATGCATTATAATTACCTTTCCAACTATTAACTATTTGACCTAAATCATTGAATAAATTAATTGCTACTATTTCTGTATTAACAGCTTTATTAATCTGTAATTCATTTGCATTATTATTCATAAATACTTGAATATTAATAATTTGATTCACTTCTTCACTAATTAAATCTTCTTCTTCATCTGCTATTGTTTGAGATTTAAATAATAATACAAATCTATCAAGATATTCTCCCGCTATTAAATTTAATTTGAAAGGATTGTCATTAATTTGATAGATTTCTCCTGTTAGTTTATCTTTAATATAAATTTCAATACTAGAATCAACATTCTCAAGTGAATTGATTTTTATACTAATTAAACCATCTTCTTCTAACTTTAAACCTAATAACAATTCCTGATCATCATTAAAATTATTAACGGCTTGAATCACAAATTTACTATTATTAAAAATCCAAAACATATCTTCATTACCTAAACCTGCAATAGGCGCATCATACCCTATATCAAAGTTATTGGTTGCATTTTTATCTTCTCCAACCAACAACTCCCTATAGTATCCTTTTGGAGACTTAAATTGTAATCTTATTTTTGATCTTGTATCGGTATTTTTTTGCGTTTCTTTTACTTTAGCCTTATTACTTGTTTTAAAAAATAATGATCCATCATTTGTTCCTGTATATCTTTCTCTCTCAAATACTCTTTGGCTATTTTTAAAAAGAATATTACCTCCATCAATTGTTGTAGTGGTACTATCTAACGCTGCATCTAATACCGCATTTACAAAAAATCCTTGATTTACTGGAATATACCTTTCAGGAACTTTATTTCCTGCAACTCCTGTTGCGTTAATAAGGATATCTGTTGAATACGCTTGTGTACCTCCCATTAAAGTGTAAGTGGCATAACCTCCAACATATTCAGCCAAATAATGTGTGTTTTCTTGCCCAAAATGATGCCAGAAATAAAGCGCTCCATTAAAAACATTTACAGTATTTCTACCTTCTTCTTCATTAATTGTTTCCTTAATATTATCTAAAATAAATTCATTAGCATCTAATGCTGATGGGTAAGGATTCCCTATTAATCTTTCATTTCCTACTGAAATTGGCAAAGTAATTGTCCCGTTATTTGGCTTTCCTTTAAACGTGTAATTTTGATTCTCAGTAACTGCTTTTAAACCAGAAGCTCCTTTCATTGTATATCCTTCTCCTGGGAGAATAACACTATTTTGATCTAGAGACACCCAAGAATTGTAATTATCGTTTAAACCATTAAACTTGTATAACCAATAAGTGCTAAGGGTTATTGGATTAATTGTTCCTATATCGGCTGCATTATAAGAAGCCGAAAATGTAATACTTTGTAGTGCTGAAGAATCTGTCCCATCCATTAAAACTCCCGAGATAGAATGACTTTCATTTGTGCTTGTTACACCAGTTCCTCTAGTTACTGTGTTTCCGCTTATTGGTCCAACTGATGACGACCAATAATTATAGTTATAACTACTTGCTGTTCCTTGTTGGTCTCTTTCTATGTAACCTCCACTATTGTTGTCTAAAATACTACCTTCATCTTGTATTAATTGTGACTCACCTATTAAATCTATAACTCCATCTAATTCTAAATAATGTGTTACTCTTAAACCTTGCCCATCATTATTTTCAATAGGAGAAGTTACAGTTGGATCTGCTATAGTTATTTTTCCTGAAGTATTTTTTAAGCCTAAAACAGTAATATCTTTATTTCCTGAAGTAATATTATGTGATGTTTCAACAATATTCCAATCAACGTATGTTAAACCATCAAGACCAATGTCGTTTGGTAAATCTTGAACAGAACTATTAAGCCAAGTCGCTGCAGTACCCCATTCTCCATCTGCGGCTGAAATATAAGGTAGTGGTGCGGTTTGTGTATTGGCTATGGATTTCCCTTTTGTTAAATATTTTATACGTAAAAAATTTCTGTCATTCGTTAACCCTTCCACTGTTGATCCATAAAAAGAATTAAAATCATAATACGCCTTAAGATCGCTCCAAGGTATTGTTGTAACTTCATTACTTGTAGAAGCTTGAGGTAATACTTTTCCATTAACCAAGTTGCCTGTAACTTTTTCTATTTCTTGATTCATAAGATATCTCACTTGTTCTTCAGTAAGTCCTAAATCCCATACATAGACCTCATCAATTTCCCCTAAAAACGGATTGATTATATTGTCTTTAGCAATATAAATGGCTCCAACTGAAAATCTATTGTAATTGGGAGTTGGAGGTTCAACATTTTGAACTGACTTATCTAATATCCCATCTACATATAAAAAAATAGATCCACTATCATATACAAATGTTATTTGATGCCATTTACTATCATTTAGTATCATGTTTGAAGTAAACCTAGGAGTAACATCATCATCTACCATCACTTCAACTTTGTTAATGCTATTTAATCGCAATTGTAATTTACTCCCTTTAGCCATAATGGTTCGAGTGTTTGCGCTAGGTATATTACGAACCCAAGCAGAAATTGTGAACGCATTTATATTTAAATTTAAGGCATACTCTCCAACTAAATAATCACCTGAAGCAATATTTAGCAAACGGTTCCCTGTTAATTGAGGTGCTTTCCCAAACGTAAAAAACTTTGTTCCGTCAAAATCATACCAAGTTTGAAGGTTTGTACCTCCGTCTGATTTTAATGGAATTACATCAATAATATCTGCATTCGTAAAATTTTCAGTATCTGAAACAATTAAAACATATTCTTCATTTGCACTTTTTGAAAAACTACTAAATGCATCTGAAGGAATTGATACAAATATATTTCCTACATCTCCATTAACATCTTCTTTTGATTCTACAATCTTCCATTTACGTAAAATTCTTGTTAATGAAGTTGTAACCCCAGCACTAATTGTAACCGTATTTGTACCACTTGAAGTATATGCCGCATTATTACAACCCCAAACTAAAAAATCTCCATCTTTTTTAAATTCATTGGTATTTGCATTATTGGTTGGAAATATTAATCCCAAACCTATAGTTACCTCATTTGTTTCGTTTAAACTTTTAGATTGCTTTTGATTTAAATCGGATATAGAATCTCTACCTATTCCTGCAATATTATAATTATATCCTGCATTCGCTGTATTATCCCAGATTTTAGTTCCTGATGAATTAATATAATCTTTTTCTGCTTGTGTGCTTGAACCAAGCGTTATCCCGTATTTAATGGCTAAATAGGTTTCAATTTTTTGGCGACCAGCATCGGGCACACGTTCAGCAAACGTAAAAATTTCTGCCACTCGTCCGTTTAAATTTCCTTGTGTGTCATAATTCCTTCCTATCTTATACGGAGTTCCTTGTACAAGAGAATAACTCACAAAACCAACATTTTCATATGGTACATCATCTACTGAAGATGTAGTTAACAGATTAGAATTATATAATAATTGCTGACTTGTAACTGGGTTGGCATCATTTCTTACATTAATAATACCTGCATTTACATAAGAAGTACTAATTTCTGCTTCACCATTATATGAAGCTTCTGTCCCTTGTGAGTAAGATAGTGTCTCATTGGTAAAATTAGTAGTAGAATAATTTCCAAAACCTATACCTGTAATATCATCAGTAAAAGTAACATCAATAGAGTCTTTTTTGGAAACTCCAGAAAAAATAGTTCTTCTTGACGTAGCACTCGTAATGGTTTCATCAGGAATCATTACAATAAATACATCTTGACTGTAAAACCCATTATTACTATTGTACATGTACTGCTCTAAAGTAGCTCCATCATTCTCAAATTTAATAACTGGATTAAAATTTATATTTGATACCGCAGCATCTATATAGGTTGGTTGGTTCGATAAAACTGGTTGTGTTGCGTCTTTTCCGTTTGACCCTAAGTCTTTCCATGAAGAAACTTTAGATGCTGACGAAGTAACTCCTCGGGTTGATTTTAACCACAATCTAAAGTCGGCTGTGATACCTCCAGGCCCAGGAATGTTAAAGTTAAATACCTCCGCACTTACATTAAATATAAATGGATTTGCAGTAGCGTCATTATTTAAAATAGTAATAGTTGATGTATAGGTACCCGCTATAGCTGGGGCAAGAAACGTAACATCAAAATAAAATGATGCTCCTGGCTCAATATCATATGAAGAAGGGGGTATAGATCCTATTGGAGTTGTTATAGTGAAATCTCCTATAGAACTAGTAATAGAACTAATGGTAAGCGGACAACTACCTGTATTAGCAATATAAAACCTTCTTGTTTCTGTAAACCCTTCTTCTACAACGCCAAAATAAGTTCCATTCGTAGCTGTGATGGTGGTGGTACCGTTCACAACATCAGCTAATGGACTACCTCCTAAAACGGATATTATAGGAGATCTTTCAACCGTTACATAAAATGAAAATACTCCTAAATTACTAGTTATACTAACCTGTGTAGTGGTTGTTACACAAATTGTACTTATTGAGCTTACTTCAAATTCTAATTCGTCTTCACCGTGGCAATCATCTGGTTTTATATTTTCCTTTGGGTTTGAAGGTGAAATTGAAAAATCGGTAGTGTTTGATAATACAATACTTTGCACTCTAATTGAAGCGCAATTATTTGTTTCTATATTTGTGATTTCAAATTCAATATCACTACCCGCATTTATAGTAATTGTAGATCCTTGGGTTACTTCAGATCCTCCATTAATTTCAACTCTCATAATCTGAGCATTAATATTAAAATTAGCAAATAAAATAAAAAATAAGAAAACCCAAAAGTTGATTGTCTTAGTATATATAAGTGTTTTCATCTTAATATAGTTTAGTAGTAATTACAATTATACTAAAATTAAATAAATAAATTACTATATAAAACCAATAAATGGTAAGATATATCAAATAATTAACTGTAAAACTATATGTTTAATAAAAAGGAAAGGGATAAATTACGTCCTGGAGCACTAATTGCTGAAGCAAATTCTTTGTAATGAACATCAAAAATATTCTCAATATTCATAAATGCTGTAATACTATTATTAATTTTATAATTTGAATAAATATTAAAAGTATTCCAACTTGGATTTCCATAATAAGAGTCTGTTAAACTATTGTAAGGAGTTTGCTCTTCATTATCTTTCCCTTCAACTAAATTATAATCCTTAATGCTTTTTTTAGCATTGAATTTCCAATTAAAACCAGCTTGTAAATTTTTGTAATTATAACTAATTTCTAGGTCTCCAAATACTGGAGGAATAGATGATAAGGGTAAATGAGTATCGTATGCTTCACCTTTTGTAAATGTTAATGAACCTTTTGTATTCCAATTGGTATTTATCTCCCCTTTAAAACTAAATGTACTTCCAATAATATAGGCGTTATTTTTATTAACATTCACCATTACATTCCCTTGTTCGCCATTGTACATAATTGTAGGCGAGTTATTTATTTCAAAATAATCACGTGTAATATAATTATTTAAAAGTGTGTAATATAAATTTAAACTAACATGAGATTTTCGATTGTTAAAATACTTTAAAACACTTGTTTCAAAACTATAAGCATATTCCGGTTTTAAGTAAATATTTGGTACTGTTACATTTCCCTTTTTTTCTCTAACTTTACCTACATCATCAATGTTTGGGGATCTAAATCCCGATGCTATTATACTGTTTAATTGCCAGTTTATTGTTGGTTTATATACATAACCAATTGTTGCTGTAATTGCTGAATTTTTTAAAGAAATATCAGAATTGGGTAAGGTTATAAAGGTATGATCCGTCCATTTTGCAGTTAATTGTGTATTGCTAAAACGAATTCCTGTATTTAATGTTGATTTTGCACTAATATCTTGTCTATAATTCACATAAGAAGCCATACTGGTATAGGTACTTCCGCCATCAGGATAACGAGATTGTTCAATAAATTTATCACTTAAACTAACAATTGTATTTTCATTAACTTCTAAAGTTCTACCAAAAGCTTCTGAATCAACGTCATTATATGTTACTTCAAAACCATAGGAGAAAATTCTATCTTTTGAATTTGTTAAAGGCACAAAGAAATCTCCATTTAAACTAAAAACATCTAAATTTTCATAACTATAATAACGATTTAAACTTGAAAATTTTCTCTTAATTCTAGATTCTTTAATATTTTGATAAGCAGCTGTTAAAGTTCCATTTTGAAGCCATTTTTTATTCGGTTCAATTTTTAATTGAGAAGATACTAATAGTCTTTTTTGAGGTCCATAATTCCATTCTGCATATTTTAACTCATCACCTGAATAAGTCGTTAAATTATCAAACCTATTAATATTAGATGATGTTGAATATTGAAAATTAACCATTAATTCACTTTTTTCTGAAAGTGGAATTGCAATTTTCTGAAGAATATCCGTTTGATTGTAAGCTGTATTTTTTTGAATATTCTCATCTGGATTCACAACAGAGTTTTGGCTATAATACGTATTTGTATTTGTTGAATAATTAAAAACCTTTCCCCAATCATTAAAACCATGAGTACGATTTTTACCCATTTTTAAATTTCCGAAATCACTATGTGAAATACTAGTGTAAGAAGCCCACTTTTTATTTCTAAGTTCAATATTACCTTCATTTGTAAATTCATTATTAACCGAACTATAACGTGAATAAACTGAAGTATTTATCTCATTTTTATTACTAATTTTTGGAGTTTTTGTATAATAATGAATGACACCTCCCAATGCATCTGACCCATAGATTACTGATGAAGGTCCAAAAATAACTTCGGTTCTATCAATAATATTTGGAGAAACTGTAATAGAGTTTTGTAAATGTCCTGTTCTGTAAATTGCATTGTTCATTCTAACACCATCAACCACTAATAAAACACGATTCGCTTCCATTCCTCTTAAAACTGGACTTCCACCTCCGGATTGGGATTTTTGAACTTTAATACCTGGTAAATTGGCTAATAAATCAGCTGAGGTTTGAGGTGCTATTCTTTTAATTTCTTCTTTTGAAATTACTTCTATTTGTTCTGCAATTCTGCTTCTGGTTTCTTTTCCTTTTGAAGCTGATAAAACTATTTCGTCTAATTGTTCTGAATTCTTATTTAAATACACCACAAACTCAATTATACCAAGTTCTTTTTTTAAAATTTCATATTCAATATACCCTAAATGATTGAATGAAATTATATCTGAATCTACAAAACTTGATAAATCTGCAATGCCTTTTTTGTTTGTGTAAACTATTTTATTCTTTGCATCATTATATATGGTCACATTTTCAATAGGAAAATTAGAATCTCTATCTACTACTTTTACTTGTTGAGATTTTACAGAAATTGTTATAAAAAAAAGAAAAATAATATATAATATCTTCATAATTAACTAAATACAGACTTTAATATTGCTAAAGATTTTGGTTTTTTAAAGCCATCCAAATGTAATTCATAATATTGAACTAAAATAGACAATACTGCTTGTCTGTTTTCAGCATTAAAATTAACCTGATGTATTACATCAAAATTTATGCCTAAAAGCTTTTTAAATTGTACTAAATTATCTCCTGTTACCGTATTGTAATTAGGGTGTTTAATGAAATGCCCTTCTAACAAATCAAAATACGAATTTTCTGTATTTCCAGTTTTAGGATAAAACCCCAAATATTTCGTTAAATTTAATAAAAACAACAAATGAAAATTAGAAATATGATCATGTGTATCCAACCATAAAAATGAGGTTTCTAAATATTCAAACAACGCACTGTTTTGTTCTTCTTCACGTATCACATAATATAATATTTCTGCCAAAAACAAACTAATGGTTTGTTTTTTTATATCAGTATATACAGAGTTGTAAAAATTGGAAACTTCTATATCTCTAATGGAGTTTAAATTTCCTTTGTTATTATGATTTGCTGTTAAATTAAGTAGCATTAATGGCTGAAAATAGGCAGGTCTTATTTTTGCTTTTTTAGCTTTTAAAACACCTCTAAGCATATACGTTTTTACACCACTTTTTTGAGTATAACACGTAGTAATTAAACTTGTATCACCATATTTAATGGTGTTTAAAACAATTGCCTTGGTAGTTTCAATCATTTTTAATTAATAATAGCAATTTTAGCCACAGTAGTTTTTAAACGGTCTTTTGTAATTAATAACACAATATAAATACCAGAAGCCACTTTGTTGCCTGCTAAATTTGTTTTATTCCAAACTACTTTTCCTCCAAATATTTCTTGGCCTTCTTTGGTGTTGGTTTCATAAACTAAATTTCCTGCTGTGTCTAAAATTTTAACATTCGTTCCGTTTGGTAAATGTGTTCCATTTCTTCCATCAATAGTAATAAATTCATTATTTTTTGTTGAAGGGTTTGGATATGCATAAACTTCTGGTAAACTATCTCCATATAAAGACACATTACTATTGAATGCTACAATGCCTTTATCTGTAGCAAAATATACTTTCCCTGAATTTGTATCAACCGCAATTTTTGAAATATTGTTGGAAGGTAATGGTGAATTATCTTTATTAAAGTTTTTTAAAGTAGTTGCGCCACTTGGATTTGTTTGCAAAACACCGCCAGTTTCAGTCCCAAACCATTTATTATCAGCACCATCAATAGCAATAGAATTAATGGGTTGTTCTCCTAATAATTTTTTTGGAATACCATCGTCTAAAATTATAATTGGCTCAGCATCAGTAATGGTTGAATTAAAAATATTTGCTGCGTTATAAAAAATAACCAGTCCTTTTTGGGTTCCAATCCATATTCTATTATTACTATCTGCTTTAATAGTTCTTACATTCAAATCAGGTAATGAACCGTTCATCAATTCAGTTGTTAATGATTTTTTATTTGCGCCATTTTCATTAAAAACTAATGCCCCATTTCGCCTAGAGCCAATCCAAATATTGTTTGTTTTATCAATAATAAGTTCATTTAACCCAAAAGCCGGGTTTGTAATTACAGTACTCATATCAAAACTAGACCAACTTCCGTTAGCGCTGTATTTTTTAACCCTATCTTTAACCCAAGCATTGGCAATCCACAAATTACCTTCGTTATCAAATGCTGAACCGTTTATTCTAGTGCTAATATAACTTGGATTTGGAAAATCTAATTTTTCTAAACCACTATTTGTATGATTCCAGTAAGTTGTTAACACATCGTTTTCAACAATTATCATCCCTCCTCCCCAAGAACTAATATATACTTTGTTTTCATGTAATGGGTCAAAAGTAATGTTTACCAAATCGCCTACGCCTATTTCTGAATATGGTGTGTTTAACCAATTTGTCCCATTAAAATGGCTATAACCTGCTCTTCTTCCCAATGGCCTATATGATGATGTATAACCGCCATAAACCACCCATAAACTGTTGTCTTTTGCAGCAATTGAAAACACAAAATTAGATATGGGTCCTTCTGGATGAATTTCCTCAAAAGTAGAAATATCTTCAAAATTACTTTTTAAGATTCCAAATTCTTTTGTTCCTAAGTATAACGTATTATCTTCATAATAAGCCGTATTTAAATCGAAATAATAAGTAGCTGTTAAGCTTGTTGTGTAATTGAAAATTTCAAAATTATCTGCATCATTCACATAAACACTTCTTTGAGTACTTATAATTAAATTTTTTTCTGAAGATTGTAAATTTCTTATTGCTACTGGATATATCTTCTGTTGTAAAAGAGCATTGTTTTCAATGGTATAAAGAATTTTATTAATTGAGACAAACACTTGGTTATTAAACACTTCTAAGGTAGAGAAATTACCAGAAAAATGTTGTGTCCAATTGTTAAAATCTATTAAATTTGGGTTTGTAATAGCTGCTGTAAAAATTCCATTTTCTGTAGCTGCATATATAATATTCTGATTTATTTTAATTTGATTTATTTTAATCTCTGAAGATTGATTACCAATAAAATAGGTATCACCAAATTGTAAATTTTCAATATCATATACAATTATGGCAAAAGATGTTGATAGGTAAAGTTTATTATTGTATTCAGTAATATTATTAATTTGTTTGTTTCCTGAGTAATTAAAATTTACGATATCTTTTGCTATTGTAATATTATGATTGCTATCAATTATTTCTAGCAGTCCTGTTTCATAACCTATAATAACTTTATCATACGTTTTACTATAAAACAAACTAGTAGTTGTTTCGCCTGAAAGACCATTAACTGATGATATTTTGGTTACTTCACCTGTATTAACATTATAGGTGAAAATAGCATTATCTACTATCACATAAATTTCATTATCTACTTTTATAAAATTTTTTACATTGTTATAAGAGTAAAAATCTTCCCAACTATTAGAATAGTCAACTTGTGAGAAAGTGATGTTTATAAAAAGGAATATAAATATTTGAGTAAATTTCTTCATAAATCATTCAAATATATTTATTAAAAATGAATTAAAGAAAGTAATATTATAATTAAACTTAATTATAAAAAAAACCTTGAACATTATAATTTGAATTATAATGTTCAAGGAATAAATAAATCAACCCCAAAGACTTATTTAATGTTTAATGTAAAATGCCAAAACCCCTTTTGGCGTAAATACATAACAAATATACATTAGAAAAGAATTGCTTTTTTAACAAATAAACAAATGATATAAATAAATATATGAATGGTATAAAATTAAGTGTAAATCATTCAAATATATTTATTAAAATGAATTAAAGAAAGTACTATTTATAATTAAACTTAATTACAAAAAAAACCTTGAACATTATAATTCGAATTATAATGTTCAAGGAATAAATAAATCAACCCCAAAGACTTATTTAATGTTTTAATGTAAAATGTCAAAACCCCTCTTGACATATACTTAACAAATATACATTAAAAAGAGTTGTTTTTTTAACAAATAAACAAACGGCTTAAAAAAATAAATGGATGGTGTAAAATTAAACATAAACAGAAGTTTTTAAAATTTTAAAAAGATGTTTAAATATATTTTAAATGAGTATTTTTAGAAATTCACTACTTCAACATAACAAAAACCTCAAGTGGAAACATTTTTTTGTAAACACATCCTAAACAAATAAATTTAAGTGAATTTTCAAGGTATTAATATCTTTAACTATTTTAGAATCAGATGGTGTTAAGTAATCTAATACAGACACTTTTTTATGGCAAAAAGATGAATGATAATTTAATTAAAGTAGTTTTTATTCATCTTCTTAATGAAATATACAATTGGTAAACTTACTATGATATAAAGTTGTTTTACTATTAATTTAAAGGAAACCGTATAGAAACTTTTGTACCTGTAATAGTTCCTGATGAAATATCTTCGGTTTCAATTTCCACTCCTTTATTTTGATGTAAAATCCGAATTCTATTTTCTGTTGCTTTTGCTCCAAAGAATTTTCGTTTAAGAGATAAAGGAGTTATTTTTTTTGTGCTATCTATACCCACACCGTTATCTAAAACTATACATAAAACATCTCCGTTGTCTTCTTTAATAGTTAATTCAATAATTTTATCACCTTCTTTTTTCATGATTCCATGCCAAATAGCATTTTCTATAAAAGGTTGTAAAAATAACGGAGGAACTTTTATGGTTTCTAAATTTAAATTTTCGTCAATATTTACTTTGTATTTAAAACCTCCTGTCACTCTCATTTGTTCAAGCTTAACATATAAGGCTAAAATAATAAGCTCTTCTGAAAGGCTTGATGTTGTGTTAGATGAACTATTTAAAATAACACGGATAAGTTTTGAGAATTTTGTTATATAATCTGAAGCTTTTTCAATGTCATTTTTTAAAACAAAATTATTAATAGAATTTAAAGAGTTAAATAAAAAATGAGGATTCATCTGACTTTGCAGAGCCGTCATTTTAAGCTCTTCCATTTCTTTTAATTTTACTGCAAGTCTAACTTCTGCATTTTTACTTTTTTGTTCAATTTTTTTTATAATAAATCCAATTAATATTGAAAATATAATACTCTGAAGAATTGCACCCAAATAAACAAAGAACATAGGTTGAACACCTGAATTTCTGAAAATTTCAGCACCTATAAAAATTTCTAAAAAGCTAATATTAGCTAGTATTACATAAATTAATGATCCAGCAACAAAATAGTAGGATAAGTTATCTTTAATATTAGAGACTATTACATAATAGGAAGCTAAAGTAAAAATTGTTAAAATTGGTGCAATTATAGTAAATGCCTGAATTTGATAATTTCCTCCTAAAAAAAATTGAATTAAAACAAAAACAACTGCTAAAATTAGTAATATGTTTACTTCAATTTCAAAATATTTATCCCATTTAATTAGGTGAGTTCTAGTATCTAGTAAATCTCTTGCAAAAGATATATAAGCTGCATATGCTAAAAATTGTAATGAAAAATTAAAGTATTTATAAAAACCTATAAAATCTTCAGAAACAACATGTTGAACAAAATATAATGTAATGGCTAATAAATATAAACTATAATATAAGTATAGTTTACTTTTATTCTGAAAAAAAATCAAAAAATGATATAGGAATAAAACGAAAAGACCTCCTCGTATCCATGAATATATTTCAGAATGAAAATCTAAAAGCATTCTTTAGTCTAAGTATATTTTTTTAAATAATTCGGCTTTTCTATTTCTACTAATGCTAGCGGTTAAACCATTTGTCATAATAAGTTCGCCTCCTAGTCCTTTTAAGTATTCTTTTATATGATTTAAATTTATCAAGTATGAATTATGAACTCTAAAAAATTCAGGAAACTGGAATTTTTTCTCTACTTCTTTTAATGTTTTTGAAACTACTATTTGTTGCTCTGATTTTAAAAATATTGTAGTATAACTTTTATCAGACTTTAACATTACAACATCGTCTTTTTCTAATAAATAAACTTTTCCATCGGCAGAAATATTAATTTTATCACTACCATTCTCGTTTAAATTATTTAATAGTAATTTTAATTTATCTTCCAGTAAATCTCCTTCCTTAGATTTTTTTATTTTCTCCATTGAAGCCAACAATTCGTCTTTATCAACAGGTTTTAATAAATAATCAATAGCGGATACTTTAATGGCTTTTAAAGCAAATTCGTCATGAGCGGTAGTAAAAACTAGATTAAAATCTCTATATTTCACCTTTTCAATCATAGTAAAACCATCCATCTCTGGCATTTGAATATCTAAAAATACAACGTCTGGTTTTAATTCATTAATTATATTAATAGCTTCAATAGGTGAGTTACAAGTGGTAACTTGCACATTATCAATATAGTTGTTTAATTTCCATTCAAGAGCTTCTAGAGCATCATTCTCGTCATCAACAAGTAAAATTTGTAGCATATCTAATGTGTGGACGTTAAGTTAATTTTCATTAAATTTTTATGCAATATACAACTTTTGAATATATGTTCAAAAAAGTTAGTCTTTAATTTCAATTTTAACACTTGCTTCATTTCTAGGCTCATCAATTGCCTTTACTAGATGTTCCTCAATTTTTGGTAATACTTCAATTTCAAGAATATTTTGAGGGCTACCAATAAAAGTGCTGTTTAAATACCAAAATACTTTTGTACTTGAATTAAATGCTCTAATTTTAAAAATAAACTGTTATGCTTTCCTTTGAAATTCTTAGTTAAATAGAATTGTTTTGTTTTCTCTCAGAAAAATAAAAAACGTAAAGTTGAAAGATTGAAAGTTGAAAAAAAATTTATTTTTTAATTGGTAACACGTAAAAAAATATGGCTATAAAATGTGCAAAACTTCCTAATAATACAAAAATATGAAAAATTGCATGATTGTATTTTAAGTTTTTAATGCTGTATAAAACAGCTCCAACTGTATAAAAAATTCCACCAGCTAATAACCACATTAAACCTTCAAAAGGTAAATTATGAACTAAAGGTTTTATAGCAAAAATAACAACCCAACCCATAAGAACATAGGCAAAGGTTGATATTTTATCATACTTTCCGGTAAAAAAAAATTTTAAAGTAATACCTGCAATTGCCAAACCCCAAGAAACCCCAAAAATTGTCCAGCCAACCCAACCATTTAAAACCACCAAAGTAAAAGGTGTATAGGTTCCTGCAATTAAAACATAAATAGCAGAATGATCAAAGATATTTAAACGATGTCTTAATTTTGGATTTTGAGCGTAATGGTAGAATGTTGATGCAGAATATAACACAATTAAACTAGCACCATAAATAGTAAAACTTACAATATGCCAAGTGCTTCCGTAAATGCTTGAATACACCACCAATAAAATTAACGCTAGAATACTTAAAACTAAACCAACAGCATGTGAAATCACGTTAAATTTTTCTTCTTTTGGATCGTAATATGTGATATCTTTTTTTTTCATATTTAGTTAAACGAGAAAAGTTTTAATTAAGTACTAATTTGTTGTTGTTTTAAATCGTCACTTAATTCATTATAAATGACATTAAATGTTTGTTTTTTTAAGGAGTTATTATCTTTTAAAGTAAGTCCTTCAGAACTAATACGTTTATGAATTTTCACTCGTAATTTCCCGGGGCTTCCACTAAAAAAAGTATATGAAAAACGTTTTTTACAATCGTAAAAAGTCATGGGAACAATAGGTATTTGGTGTTCAATTGCCAATCTAAATGCACCGTTTTTAAATTCGCTTAATATTACAGTTTCATCTTCAGGGACTAACCCTTCAGGGAAAATACAAATATCAAGTCCATCACTCATTCTTCTCCTGGCTTCATCAAAAACAGCTTTTCTGCTTCTTGCATTACCTCTATCAACCAAAATACAAGTTCGTTTATAGAAAAATCCAAAAATTGGAATTTTAGCTAATTCTATTTTTCCTACAAAAACAAACGGATTTTTAGTTACTGAAAGCATCACCATTACATCAATCATTGATGTGTGATTTGGACAAAACATAAAACTTTTTTCTTTTCCTAAAACCTGATTTTCTTCTAAAATAATTTTAAAACCCATTACAAAAAGAATCGTTTTTGCCCAAACTCTAGCAATTCTAAAAAATGCTGGATATAATTTTTCTGAGGAAGTAACTACAATTAGTACAGGAAAAATAGCTACTATTGATAGTAGAAACCATCCATAAAACCAAACTCGCCAAAAAATGTAAAAAATATTTTTAAAAAGTTTCATATATTAAAATTGTTTTTTTGTTATAATATATGCTGTTTGCTATTCATCATTCTTTTATAATTAAAACGTTGCTTTCTTTTTTCATAAGCATCAAAAATAGTAATTTAAAATCTATTCTTAATTTCTTTTTGAAATATGTATTTTTGCTTCAAAATTATATTAAATGTCAAGAATTTTAACAGGTGTACAAAGTACAGGAACACCACATTTAGGAAACTTATTAGGAGCTATTATCCCAGCTATTGAAATGGCAAATAACCCTAAAAACGAATCATTTTTGTTTATTGCTGATTTACATTCATTAACGCAAATAAAAAACGGTAAAGAATTGCGTGAAAACACGTATAGCACTGCCGCAACTTGGCTTGCATTTGGGTTAGATGTTAACAAAACTGTTTTTTACAGACAAAGTGATATTCCTGAAGTAACTGAACTTTCTTGGTATTTAAGTTGCTTTTTCCCATACCAACGTTTAACATTGGCGCATAGTTTTAAAGATAAAGCTGATAGATTAGAAGATGTAAATGCTGGTTTATTTGCATACCCAATGCTAATGGCGGCAGATATTTTATTGTACGATGCAGAAATTGTTCCTGTTGGAAAAGATCAATTACAGCATTTAGAAATATCTAGAGATGTTGCTAACCGATTTAATCATCAAATGGGAAATACTTTGGTTCCGCCAGAAGCAAAAATCCAAGATGGAACTATGTGGGTTCCAGGAACTGATGGAGGGAAAATGAGTAAATCTAGTGGGAATATTATCAATTTATTTTTACCGGACAAACAATTACGCAAGCAAATTATGAAAATTCAAACGGATTCTACACCGTTAGAAGATCCTAAGAATCCTGATACTTGTAACTTATTTAACTTGTATAAATTATTAGCTTCTGATGAACAAATTGCCAAAATGAGAGCAAATTATGAAGGTGGAAATTATGGTTATGGGCACGCAAAACAAGCTTTTTATGAATTATTAGTTAGTAAATTTCCGGAAGAAAGAGCTCGTTATAATTATTATATGAAAAACTTAGATGAAGTTGATAAAGCTTTAGCAATTGGAGCTGAAAAAGCAAAAGTTATAGCATCCAGTGTTTTAAAACGAGTTAGAGAGAAGTTGGGGTATTAAAAATAGTAATTAGATTAAAGACTTATAAAATTTAACCTGGTTAAACTGAAATAAATATAGTTTAACCGAGGTTTTTATGCTTCCAACTTAGAAGAAAGTTCAAACCAACGTTCTTCTTTTTTATCTATTTCAGAACTAATTTCTTTTAGTTTAATAGATAGCTCATTAATTTCTTCACCAGAAAGTGTGCTATCTGAAAATTTAGCTTCAATAGTACTTTTTTGGTTGTTTAGGGCTTCAATTTTTCCATCAATAGCATCAAATTCTTTTTTTTCTTTAAAAGAAAGCTTAACAATAGTAGTTGTTTTTTCTCGGGTAGCTGTTTTTTGTATGCTAACAGTTTCTTTTGCTGGTTTAGAATCCTCATAGACTCTATAATCTGAGTAGTTTCCTGGAAAATCTTCAATTTTACCATCGCCTTGAAACACAAATAAATGGTCAACTATTTTATCCATAAAATAACGATCGTGAGAAACAACCAATAAACAACCAGGAAAATCTAACAAGAAATCTTCTAATACATTTAAGGTAATAATATCTAAATCGTTAGTAGGTTCATCTAAAATTAAAAAGTTTGGGTTTTGAATTAAAACGGTACATAAATAGAGTCTTTTACGTTCGCCACCACTTAATTTTTCCACAAAATCGTATTGACGTTTTCTACTAAATAAAAATCGTTCAAGTAGCTGAGCTGCGGAAAGACTTCTTCCTTTAGTTAATGGAATTTGTTCACCATATTCTTTAATAATTTCAATAACTTTTTGTCCAGGTTTTGGGTTAATACCATCTTGCGTGTAATACCCGAATTTTATAGTTTCACCAACCACAACTTTACCTGAATCTACTGGTATTCCATTAGTAATAATGTTTAGAAAAGTTGATTTTCCAGTTCCATTTTTCCCAATAATTCCAATTCTTTCACCACGTAAAAAGTTGTATTCAAATTTGTTTAAAATGGTTAAATCTCCAAATGATTTTGAAATTTTATGAAGTTCTAAAATTTTAGAGCCCATACGTTCCATATTTATTTCTAACTGAACTTTATGATTGTCTCTACGCTTGTGAGCCTCTTCTTTTATTTTGTAAAAATCATCAATCCTAGATTTAGATTTGGTGGTTCTAGCTTTTGGTTGCCTACGCATCCAGTCTAATTCTTTAGTAAATAAGTTTTTAGCTTTATCAACTGTTGCTTGTTCTTGCGCAATTCGTTCTTCTTTTTTTTGTAAATAGTAGGAATAATTACCTTTGTACGTATAAAAACCACCGTTGTCTAATTCAACAATTTCATTACAAACTCGTTCTAAAAAGTACCTGTCATGTGTTACCATAAACAAGGTTATTTTTTCTTTTTTAAAGTAATTCTCTAGCCATTCAATCATTTCTAAATCTAAATGATTTGTTGGCTCGTCTAAAATTAGTAAATCGGGTTTATGAATAAGAATTACAGCCAAAGATAAGCGTTTACGCTGTCCACCAGACAACGAACTTACTTTTTGAGATAAATCTTCTAATTTTAATTTGAATAATATTTGTTTGTACTGTGTTTCAAAATCCCAAGCATTGAGTTGTTCCATTTTTTCAAAAGCTTGTTGATATGCTTTTTCATCGGAAGGGTTTTTTAATGCATTTTCGTATTCTTCAATAACTTTTAAAGTATCGTTATCTGAATTAAAAATAGTTTGTTCAACTGTTAAATCGTGGTCTAAATCTTCTTCTTGAGATAAATATTCAATTTTTAATCCTTTTCTAGAAATTACTTGTCCGGTGTCAGAGCTTGCAACACCAGCAAGTATGTTAAGTATGGAAGTTTTTCCGGCACCATTTTTTGCAATAAAAGCAATTTTTTGGTCTTTATTTATTCCAAAGGAGATATCACTAAAAAGTTCAACTTCTCCAAATGATTTTGATATGTTTTCAACCGACAGATAATTCATTGAATATAAATTTCGGCAAAGCTACATAAAAAAACCCGAGAAGAAATTCTCGGGTTTTAAAGTAAAATTATGTTGATAATTATTCTTTTATAAATTTGGTTTTAATTGATTTTTGACCATCATAAACTTCTAAGATATAAACATCAGGTTTTAAATTAGAAACGTTAATATTGTTTCTAGATTCGTTTCCAATTTTTACAACTTGTCCAAGTTTGTTCAAAATTTTGTAACTCAAATTTTCACTTTTATTTAACTTAACTTGAATAGATTCGGTAGTAGGATTAGGATATACATTTAAGTCCGCCTCTGTTTCATAACCCAAATTTTCTGAAGGGATAAAAGCTAAAGATGAATTATTTGCAAAGACAATATTACTTATATTCACTGTATAGTCTTCAACTTCTCCATATGAAAATGTTTCACAAGCTGTTTGAGCAGCATTGTATTTCATTGAAACGCGCATTCTAGTTTGACCTATCAATGCCGATGATGGAATTGTAATATTAGCTGATAAGTTTGTTGAACTAGATGAAGATCCAGTAACCACTTTCTCCGTAGCGTCAAATATTCCATTTTGGTTATAATCAATCCAAACAGCCCAAAACTCAGTATATGATGTACTGCTAAATCCTGCACTAATAAGTATTTGATTAGTACTTCCTTTAGTTACGTTAGCGACAAGAGAAGTGAAATCTGCATAACCTCCATTATTTCCAGTTGTGTTGATCATTCCACCAAAAGAAACATAATCTATCCATTCAAAAGACGAGTTGGTTCCTTGAGTTGTACAATAAGATACTTGAACATTTAAGGTAGTAATATTTGTAGCATTACTTGCAATAGAGATGTTACCAGCAGTATCTTTAGCTTTAATTGTAAAACTATATGAAGTTGCAGCTGTTAAACCAATAACTTGATATAAAGTACCTGTAGTTGAAGTTAATAAAGTAGTTCCATTGTACACATCATAACCTGTTACACCTACATTATCTGTAGACACGCTCCAAGATAAATCTACTGTACTATTAGTTATATTACTAGCTATTAATATTGGTGCTGTAGGCGCTTGCGTGTCAGGTGCTACTGTAGTTATATTCACAACATTACTTGCAACGGATATGTTACCAGTAGCATCTTTGGCTTTAATAGTAAAACTATATGAAGTTGCAGCTGTTAAGCCAGTAACTTGATATGAGGTACCTGTAACTGAAGTTAACAAAGTAATTCCATTGTACACATCATAACTTGTTACACCTACATTATCTGTAGACCCACTCCAAGATAAATCAATTGTTGTTTCCGTAATATTACTTGTAGTTAATATTGGAGCCGTTGGAGCTTGTGTATCAGGAACTAAATCAGCTAATACAACAGTATAATCTTCAACTTCTCCATAAGAGAACGCTTCACACGAAGTAGGAATACCATTATATTTCATAGAAACTCTCATTGTTGTAGAGCCGGTTACTGCTGTTGCTGGAACAGTAAAAGTTCCACTAACAGGAGTTGTTTGAGATGCAATTTTAGTCCAAACTTGTTCGCCAGCATCAGTAAAACTCCCATTTTTATTATAATCAATCCAAACACTATAACCTTCACTAAAAACTGTTCCAGCCCAAGTTGGTGTAACTGTAATAGTTACTACGTCACCTTTATTTAAATTTGTTGAAATAGAAGTGTGATCTGTATAACCGGTACCAGAAACAGTTGAATTATCAATAGTACCTATTTGTACGCGACCAATAAATTCATCAGCAACGCTATTTCCTTGAGATGTACAATATGTAACTGAAGTATTTCCGTATTCATTACCAACACCAACAGCATAAAAAGCATTAGTAGTTGCAATTACTTCAAGGGAGCCTATACCATACAAATCTTCCGCAGATTGAATACCTGAAGTTCTTGCATCAGCATACGTTGAATTAGCAGATAAGTAAACGCTTTCTAATCTAAAAGCTATTTGTGCAGCTTTGTCAATTCCAATACCAGCAACATTATAAGCACTACCTATATCGTTAGTTCCGGTTTTACCAACTGATAAAATGTAAAACCAATGGTTTAAAACTCCAGAATTTGTGTGTACACCACAATAATCATTAGTGGATGTTGGTGTGCAATTTACACTTACCCAATTAGTTCCTCCATAAGTATCTGGTTGACCTTCCGCTTTTGGGTTGCTCATAGATCGTAAAGAAACACTTGTTGTTCTTCTTTCAATGTCTTCGCCAATTAACCAGGTAGATTTTTCAGGAGCGGCAAAAGCTTCAACAGCAGCAGCCCAAATATCTGAAAAAGCTTCATTCATAGCGCCTGACTCTTTTTGATAAGCTAAATTCGCAGTGTTAGTACAAACAGCATGGCCAATTTCGTGAGCAGCAACATCTAATGATGTAAGAATATCAAAATTTCCATTTCCAACAGTTCCATTTGAACTACCGTCACCATAGGTCATTCTCGACCCATCCCAAAAAGCATTATCATAAGCAACATTATAATGTACATAACTTTTAATAGCAGCTCCTATACCATCAAAGCTATTTCTTCCATGCTTAATTAACCAATAATCATAAGTCATTTCTGCCCCCCAATGTGCATCTAAAGCGCCATTATCTTTAGCTAAATTATCCCATTCTATAGCTGTCCAATTATTATCATTATCAGAAAAATTAACTGCAGAAGCGTAATTTGTGCCTTCATTCATATCATAAGTGTTAATACCATTTCCTCTGGTGTTATCACTTAAAATATAACTACTAGCACTCAAAGTAGTTTCAATAGTTCTAGCGCCACTATATCTTGTAGCTGTACCAGTGGCCGCTATCATTATTTTATCTTCTTTTTTAGCACTATTTATTTTAGTCTTATAGTCTTCAAAATCAATACCTAGTAAATTGTTGGCATGTTTAATAATAGCATTGTAGAATAAAATTTCACCATTTTCAGCATCAACATAAACATAACCTCTACTTATAGGTTTTGTAGCATAAATATCGAATTTATAAGCTAATCTATTTTCTTTTTTATCAATTAAAACACCTGGTAAAATAACTAATTCACCTTCAGGTTTTTTATAGTTAATAAGTTTAGAATCATTCGAGTTTTGCCATAAATATGAAGTCGCTCCAATATGTGAAGTCGCTTTTTGAAACGCTGCACTTTTTGAAAGAGTAGGTGTTGTGTTAAAATCTTCTATTTGATAAAACTCACCGGAGATTGATTTAACTTCTCCATTTTTATTGTGTAAAATTGGAGTTGCAAATTCAACTTTTACATCATTATAAAATTGTTGATGTTTTTCATGTGTAAATCCTAATTTATCATTTTCACTTTTTATTAAAACAATTTTATCTTGAGGTTTAAGTTGTAATTGTTCTTTAAATAATAAATCCTTTTCACTTGTTTTGTAAACCTTATCAATATTTTTTTTCAAATAATTAGGTTTTGCTTTCAATTTCTGATCCTTTTCTTGCCCATAGATTTGTCCTATAAATAAAGAAAAAACAATAAAAAAGAAAATTAATTTTTTTGGGGGGTAGTTTTTTTTCATATTATATTATGTTTAAAAAATTAGTTAAAAAATATTAAATTACGGCCGAATATATTAAAATTAATAACAATAAAACAAAACAATAATCTATTTATATGAAAAAACACAATATTAAGAGGAAAAAACACACCTTTTGTAAGGAAAAAACACACTTTTAATAGGTTATTTTCAAAATAAAAGAATTTTTAGTGTATTTTTTTAACGGTACAAATTTAAAAACACTTTCATAAAATTTGTAAGTAAAAATATATGTCAGATCAAATATTAGTAATAAGGAAAAGTAAAATCGAATAAATAGGAAATGCTAATACAATTTATCAAAAGCCTAAAACTCTTTATTATTAAAATTAATTGAACTACCATTTTTGAAGTAATTTAAGAGCAATAATTGTATATTGCACACAAGTATGAAAATCAAAAATTTACATATTTTATTTCTAATGGGGATTATTTTAATTTCAAGTTTTTCACGTGCTCAAACAATTAATATTGCTGAAGAAAATAATTTAAAATTTCAAACTCATTTTTTTGAAGCTTTAAAACAAAAAGCAATTAAAAATTACAGTAAAGCCATTGAAAACCTAGAAAAATGTTATGAAATAGATTCATTAAATATGGCAGTTGATTTTGAATTGTCCAAAAATAAACTTGAATTGAATAATTACTTTGAAGCTGAATTTTTTATAAATAAAGCACTATTAATTGAACCAAACAATAGCTATTTATTACAACATAAAGTAACCATTTTTCAAAAACAACAAAATTATAAAAATGCAATTGAAACTCAAAAGAAGCTTGTAGCATTAGAACCAAAATTTACCGATAAATTAATATTACTATATATTCAAAATAAAGATTTTGAATATGCAAAAAAACTAATTGTTGAAACTGAAGAAAATGCACTTTCAACACAAAGAATTCAAGTATTTAAAAAGTATCTTGAGAATAGAGAAGCGCTAAATGATCTTAAAAATTATGAAGTGAATTTAGCTGTTTCAATGACAGATATTGAAAGATTAAAAGAAAAATACAATCAAAAAAAAGAGTATAAAATTCTACAAATAATTTTAAATAAGGAAATTAAAAATGAGCTTTTTAATGAATTATATACAGACAGTAAAAATGCATTAGAACTATTTCCTGCACAGCCTTATTTATATAAAATGAACGGATTGGCATTGAATAAATTAAGGAAATATAATGAAGCAAAAGACGTTTTAACTCTTGGCATTGATTTTGTTATAGATAATCCAACAATGGAAGCTGATTTTTATGAGCAAATTTCTATAAGTTATGAGGGTTTAAATCAAAAAAATGAAGCTTTAAAATATAAACAAAAAGCGAAAGAATTAAGAAGCAAAAATTAAATGAAACATTTTATAAAAATATTAATCCTAATTTTATTGGTTGTTACTTCATGTAAAACAACCAAAAATACTTCAGGAATAAACAATGTTACTATACTTTCAACAAATAAAATAATTAACAATCATTATTCAAATAATTTTCATCAACAAACTTTAAGCGCAAATCTTAAAGCTAAATATAATGACAACAAAACTTCTACAACAGTAAGTATTAAATTGCGATTAGAAAAAGATAAAACTATTTGGATGAGCGCCACAAAATTTGGAATCCCGATAGCAAAAGTTAAAATAACGCCTAACAGAGTTGTTTATTATGAAAAATTACAACGTACATATTTTGATGGAGATTTTTCATTATTAAGTAAATGGCTTGGTACAGAATTAGATTATAATAAAGTTCAAAATATTTTATTAGGTCAAGCTGTTTTAAATTTGAAAAAAGGGAGATACAATTCTAAAATTGATAATAATTTATATGAGTTATCTCCTAAAAAAAACAATGAATTATTCGGTATTTTGTTTTTTATGAATCCTGATAACTTTAAAGTAAATAAACAGGAAATAAGACATCCAGAAAAACATCAATTATTAATGGTTTCTTATCCAAATTATAGCGAAATTAAAGGAGAACTATTCCCTAAAAACATTAATATTAGAGCTATAGACAATAAGAAATTTACCACTATTAATATTGAATATCGTTCCGTTGAATTTAATAATGAATTAACTTTTCCATTTTCAATTCCAAATGGTTATAAAGAAATTAGTTTAAAGTAATGCAGTTTAAATTAAAGTACTTTCTCTTTATTCTATCACTAATACTTAGTGTAAATATCTCGGCTCAAAAAACGAAACGCCAAATATTAGAGGCACGTAGAGTTCAAAATCAAAAAGATCAAATTTACATTAATGCCTTGCTTTCAAATACGAAAAGAAAAGAGCAAAATGTATTAAGCGATTTAAGCGATTTAAAAGATAAAATTAAAACACGTGAAAATTTAATTACAGCAATAACAAACGAATCTAACGAACTTGGCAATGAGATTTACTTAAATCAGTTGGAGATAAACCAAAACAAACGAGATTTAGAAGCCTTAAAAAAAGACTATGCCGCTATGATTTATAAATCATATAAAAGTAAATCTCAAAACAGTAGAATTATGTTTTTATTATCTTCTGAAAATTTTCTTCAAGGATATAAAAGGTTTCAATATATGAAGCAGTATACTTCTTTTAGAAAAAAACAAGGAGAAGAAATTCAGCAAAAAACGATAGAATTACAAGTTTTAGCAGACACTTTAAAATTAAAAAAAGAATTAAAGCAACAATTATTATCTGAAGAAAAAGAGGAAAAATTACTTGTTGAAAAAGGAAAAAAAGAACAGGAAAATTTATTAGGTCTAGTAAAGAAGAAAGAAAAAAAATACAAAAAACAGATTAAAAAATTTCAAAAAGAAGAAGCACGAATCGATGCGTTAATTGATAAAGCAATTAGAGATGCAATTGTAGCTTCAAATAAAAAAACGAATGTAAAATCAAGCAGTAAAGCAGCTGTTTTTAATTTGACTCCAGAAGCTAAAGAATTAGCGTCAAAATTTGCGTTAAATAAAGGTAGCTTACCATGGCCAGTATTAAAAGGTTATGTTTCTACATATTACGGAAAACAACCACATCCAATAGTTAAATCAGCAACTATACAAAGTAATGGCGTTAGAATTACAACAGAAAAAGGAAGTAAAGCAAGAGCTGTTTTTGAGGGTACTGTTTTATCAATTCAGGTACTATCTGGCAATAAAAAAGCAGTATTAATTCAGCATGGTGATTATATTACAGTGTATAAAAATTTAGAAAATGTTGTAGTAAGCACAGGTGATAAAGTTAAAACAAAAGAAGAAATAGGAACCATTTTTACTGATAGAATTACCGGTAAAACAATTTTAGGATTTGTGTTATCTAAAAATACCAACACAGAAAATCCAGCCTCTTGGATTTCTAAAATGTAATTTAATTTAAAAATAATGCTTTTAACTCAGTAGCATCAGATGGATTCATTTTCCCTGAAAGAATTAAACTTAATTGTTTTCTTCTTAAAGCGCCTTCATAGCGTTCTTTCTCTAAATCGGTTTCGGGTTTAATTTTTGGAATAGCAACAGGAGTTCCAATATTATCAACAGCAACAAAAGTATAAATACCTTCATTTACCTTACTACGCTCCTGAGATTCTCTGTCTTCACTCCAAACATCAACATAAATTTCCATAGACGATTTAAAGGCACGTGTAACTTTAGCTTCAATAGTAACAACACTACCAACAGGAACTGCCTTGTTAAAAGCTACGTGATTTACGGATGCAGTAACAACTATTCTTCGTGAATGGCGTCTTGCTGCAATACTACAAGCTCTATCCATTCTTGCTAATAATTCTCCACCAAATAAATTTCCTAAAGGATTGGTTTCACCAGGTAAAACAATATCAGTTAATATAGTTAAAGATTCTTTAGGTGTTTTTACCATAAGTTGTATTTTTAAGCAAAGATATTGCTATTTTATTTAAAAAAAGAATGTAAAAAAATTGAGTTTAGTATTCTTTTATCAGCAACCAGGCGTCTTTAGAATCGGTTTTTTTAATGGTGTTTAACGTATTTATAGCTTCGTGTCTTGAGTTAAAACTCTCATAAGCAACTTCCGTTAAATTCCATTTATTAATACCTAAAATTTTAGCGTTGTAACCTTTTTCTAATAATTGGTGTAGTTTTTTTTCAGCATTTTCAGGTTCTCTAAATGCACCTGCAATAATGTGATAGTTATACGTTTCTTTAGCTACATTTAAGATGATTATTGGTAGCGGATTGCTAATTACAAAAGTAGCTTCTTGTATGGTTTTTTCAACTTGTTGCTGTTGTTCATTACTTTTAGCAACTAAGTTATGGTATTCAAATTTTTGGTATTCTTTCCAACCAACAGTGCCTAAAGCAAAAATAATTGCCGCTGCTGCTGCATATTTAATAAATTTAGGTGTTTTTCTTTTATTTTCTTCGGAAGGAAAAATTGGAGCAATTGTTTCTAATTGCTTCACTTTTTCTTTGTAAGCAATTCGCTTCACAGCCGGTGAAACATACGTGTTTAATCCAAATGATGAAGTTAAATAATTAACAACAATGTTAGGTTCAAAAATTAGTTGACCTTCAGAATTTAAATGAAAAAAACCAATATTTTCTAGTTCAAGTTCTTCATTCGTTAAAGAAAGTTTCCAGGTTGAAACTTCTTTTTCAATTGTTGACAGCGCTTCAGAATAAGAAATTTTTTCTGCAGTAGCTATATAATTTGCTAATAAACCATCATTATTTTGCAAGTGCGAATTAAATGTAAGCTGTTTTGAAGGCGCATAAAAAGTATGCGTAAAATGATTCACTTTTGCCGAAATTTCGTTGGTTACAAAACCTCCAAAATTTGGTACAATCACACATTCATATCGGTATAATAAATCGCTTATGTAGTTTGTTACTGTCATTAAAAACAAATATAGGAGAAAATCAGCCTTAAAAATCAGCGTTGTTACATTTTTTATTAACAATAATTTTATATATTGACAATCAAATTGTTAAAATATGCTTGAAGAAGATTTGCTATACGTTTTAGCGTTACAACGTGTAAAAGGTATAGGTGATATTAATGCAAAAAAGTTAATCTCATATTGCGGAAGTGCAAAAAAAGTGCTAACCGCAAAACGACACACTCTTGAAAAAATTAACGGAATAGGTTCCTTCACATTGAAAAATTTATTTGATTCAGCAAATTTAAAAGAAGCTGAAAAAGAACTTCAATACATTCAAAAAAATAAGATTAAAACGTTTTATTTTACAGATGAAAAATATCCTGAAAGATTAAAACACTGTGTAGATGGACCTATTTTATTTTTTAAAGAAGGTAATTTTAAGTTAGAAAATCAACCCATAATTAGTATTGTTGGAACTCGAAAAATAACAAGTTATGGAAGGGATTTCTGTGAAAAATTAATTTTAGATTTAAAAGCGTACAATCCAATTATTGTGAGTGGTTTTGCTTATGGTGTAGACATTTGTGCACACAGAGCTGCTTTAAAAAATAAGTTACAAACCATTGGTGTTTTGGCACATGGTTTTGAAGAAGTATACCCTAAATCACATAAAAAATATGTTTCTGAAATCAATAATAATGGAGGTTTTATTACAGATTTTTGGCATAATGATGAATTACAACGCGAAAATTTCTTAAAACGCAATAGAATAGTTGCTGGTATTTCTGAAGCAACCATCATTATTGAATCAGCTGAAAAAGGAGGTTCTTTGGTTACGGCTGATATTGCAAATTCATATAGTAGAGATGTTTTTGCGGTTCCGGGAAGAAGTACAGATTTGTATAGTAAAGGGTGTAACGATTTAATTAAAAGGAATAAAGCCGCAATTTTAACTTCAGCAAACGATTTAATTGAATTTTTAAATTGGGAATTAGAGCCAAAACAACTAAAAGTTATTCAAAAACAATTATTTGTTGAATTGACTGAAGTAGAGCAATTAATCTACGATTTCCTTTTAGAAAATGGGAAACAGCTATTAGATTTAATTTCTTTGAGTTGTAAATTGCCAATTCATCAAACAACTACATTATTATTTAATTTAGAAATGAAAGGCGTTGTAAAACCTTTACCAGGAAAACTGTTTGAAGCTGTTTAAACTTTATATGAAGAAATATTGAAATAACTGATTGCAAATAGTATTATTAACTTGTTGGGAGCAATTATTAAAAATGTCAGTTCGAGTGTTTTTTGTGTAGTAAAACAGAACAAAAAATGTATCGAGAACCATTTTTAACAATAATTTTTCTATTCTCGATACGATTTTCTATCGAAAAACACTCACTGACGAAAAGTTATTGTTAAAAATTAATTGCACCCAACGGGTTATTATTAGTAAGTTTGCTACTTAAATTTTTATATGATTGAAATCCCAAAACAAGCCAAAGGACTTATTTTTGATTTAGACGGAACTATTGCCAATACCATGCAACATCATTTTATAGCTTGGCGAAAAGCTGTTTTACCTTATGGAATTGATTTTAACGCGAATTTATTTATGAGTTTAACAGGAATGCCAAGAGCTGCAACCATCGTTAAATTGAATGAATTATTTGGTACAAAAATGAATCCTGAAGATGTAGGCGCTATAAAATCAACACATTTTAAAACATTGGTTGATTTAACGGAAGAAATTTCTGTAATAGGAGATGTCATCAGAAAATATCACACTATTTTACCTATGTCTGTTGGAACAGGAAGCACAAAATCAGGAGCGAAAAAAACATTAGAAATTGTTAAAATGAACTACTATTTTGAAATTGTAATCACTGCTGATGATATTGAAAATCCAAAACCACATCCTGAAACATTTTTAAAATGTGCTGAATTAATGAAAGTTCATCCTCATGAGTGTGTTGTTTTTGAAGATGGAACATTAGGAATACAAGCAGCTAAAGAAGCTGGAATGATGGTTGTTGATGTAAATGATTATTATAAAATGGAATTTACAATTTAAAAACTAGCCTTTAAACCTGCTTCCCACTCATCTAAAAATTCATTTATATCTTCAATAAATTCAGTTGTTATTTCAGTTCTGTTGATAGTACAATGAACTACAATTTTAGTTTTTTCAGGTGAAAAGCCAGTGGTAATTGTCCACGAGAAAGCATTCGGACAATCCAACAATGTAAAACGAATTCCGCCTTTTATTTTATCATAACTAATATTGAATTCGCCCCAAAGTGTGCCTCCTTTAAAATTGTTATCGTTTTCTTCCAAAAAAAACATAGATTCTGTAAATTTTTCTAAATTTTCAGGATTTACACTCATTTGAATGATTTCTTCTGTTACTTGTTTATCAATGATTCTAAAAAATTCCATGTTACTTTTTTTTAATATGATTCTCTTGTCATTCCTGTCAAGACAGGAATCCATAATTTATGTTTATTTAGATTCCTGCTTTCGCAGGAATGACAACTAATTATTAAGGTTCAAATATAAATATTTTATACCACTTTTCGTGAATTTATACTTTCAATAACTACCGTTGTCAAAATTAAAAAACCACCAATTAATGTATTTTCTGAAGGGATTTCGTTTAATAATAATAACCCAAATATAATTCCATAAATTGGTTGAACACTACTCATAATACTTGCGGTACTAATAGAAAAATTCTTAAAACTCATCACAAATAATGTATGTCCAATAGAAGTGGTAACTAATGCTAAAACCAGCAGTGCTTGCCAATCGTTTGTTGTTGGTTTAACTTCAAAAATAAATAAAACTGGCCACAAAACCAACGTAATAATCACCATTTGATAAAACATCAACATAGAACCATGGTAATTGGCTACTTTCTTCTTCATTAAAATATTTCTAATTGAATAAAAAACAGCTGAAATCAACCCGAAAAGCACCCCTTTTGTATGATTATTTTCTAGGTTAAATTCTGGTGATAAAAAGTAAACACCAATTAAAACAATGATGCCTAAAAGCACATGTTTTACATTTAGTTTTGTTTTAAAAAAGAGAGGTTCTAATAGTGCAGTAATTACTGGATACGTAAATAAAGAAAGCATTCCAATAGCGACATTTGATAATTTTAAAGCATAAAAATAAGTAACCCAATGTGCTCCAAAAAACAACCCGCTTAAAATAATGATTACCCAATCTTTTTTGCGTTCAATTTTTAAATTTATTTTTTTATACCAAATATAAGCACCTAAAATTCCAACAGCTAACAAACAACGTAACCAAATAGTAACTGGTGGAGGCATTGAAATAAATCGCCCTAAAATACCTGATGTACTTACCAGTAGAACAGCTATATTTAGTTCAATAACATGTTTTAAATGTTGACTTTTCAATTATTTATTTTTTTATATGAGTAACCAATTTAAGTGTCATTTCGTTAAAAAAGAGGTCTCGACTGCGCTCGACCTGACATTTGATAACTTATATTCATTTTTGAAATGTATTAAATTATCAAATGGAATTCACTAATAATCATTTCATTTGCAATCAAATTTTTATTGCTCATTTAAATTTTCAATATTTTGAAGTGTTTCCAACGCTTTTTTAACAGAATCAATTTTTATGAAAGTTAACAATAAACGTAAACCATTTTTAGTTTCTTTTTCTTTCATTGTACAAATGGTTCCATTTTGCTGAACAAATTGTAAAATTTTTGTAAAAATTGGTGTTTGATAAAATGAACTTTGTTGATTGGAAACAAAATAACCAATCATTCTTTTTTGTTTTAAAATAAGGCGTTCTAACCCTAAATGTCTGGCAAGCCATTTAATACGAACACTATCTAATAAATCTACAACTTGTATTGGAAGTTCTCCAAAACGGTCAATTAATTGGCTTTCAAATTTATGTAATTCTTCTTCTATTTTAAGTTCACTTAATTGGTTGTATAAATTCAAACGTTCTGAAATTACATTGATATAATCATCTGGAAATAAAATTTCAAAATCAGTATCAATTTGAATATCTCTCACATACTCTTTTGGTTTATCTGAAGCATCTTTGTACAAATCTTTAAACTCGTTTTCTTTCAGCTCTTCAATAGTTTCATTTAAAATTTTCTGATAGGTTTCAAAACCTATTTCATTTATAAAACCACTTTGTTCGCCACCTAATAAATCGCCTGCTCCACGAATTTCCAAATCTTTCATGGCTATATTAATTCCGCTTCCTAAATCGGTAAATAATGAAATAGCTTCAATTCTTTTTCTGGCATCATCAGTCATCATATGAAATGGAGGTGTAATAAAATAACAAAACGCTTTTTTATTTGATCGCCCAACTCTTCCACGCATTTGATGTAAATCTGATAAACCAAAGTTATTCGCATTATTTATAAAAATGGTGTTGGCATTTGGAACATCTAATCCACTTTCAACAATGGTTGTAGAAACCAACACATCAAATTCATTATTGATAAAAGCCAACATTAAACTTTCTAACTTTTTACCTTCCATTTGTCCGTGACCAATTCCAATTTTAGCATCAGGAACCAATCGCTGAATCATTCCTGCAACTTCTTTAATGTTTTCAATTCTATTATGAATAAAAAATATTTGTCCGCCTCGCTGAATTTCATACCGAATAGCGTCTCTAATAATTTCTTCAGAAAATCGAATAACATTACTTTCAATTGGAACCCGATTTGGTGGTGGTGTATTTATAATAGACAAATCACGCGCCGCCATTAATGAGAACTGCAAAGTTCTTGGAATTGGAGTTGCCGTAAGTGTTAAAGTATCAATATTTTCTTTTATAGTTTTCAGTTTGTCTTTAACAGCAACTCCAAATTTTTGCTCTTCATCAACAATTAACAAGCCTAAATCTTTATATTTTATGGCTGAATTTGTGAGTTGATGAGTTCCAATAACAATATCAACAGCACCATTTGCCAATCCTTCCAAAACGCCTTTTCGTTGATTCGCCGTTCTAAATCTATTTAAATAATCAACCACAACAGGAAATTCCTTCAAACGTTCGCTAAATGTTTTAAAATGTTGATACGCCAAAATAGTAGTTGGCACTAAAATAGCCACTTGTTTTCCATTATCAACTGCTTTAAAAGCGGCTCTAATAGCTATTTCAGTTTTTCCAAAACCAACATCACCACAAACCAATCTGTCCATTGGTTGTTCTTTTTCCATATCGTTTTTCACATCTTGGGTTGATGAAGATTGATCTGGCGTGTCTTCATATAAAAAACTAGCTTCTAATTCATGTTGCAAATAACTATCTGCATTGAATTGAAAACCCTTTTGCACTTTTCGTTTTGCATACAATTCAATTAAATTAAATGCAATATGCTTAATGCGAGATTTTGTTTTTTGCGTTAATTTTTTCCAAGCACCAGAACCTAATTTGTATAATTTAGGCACTTTACCATCTTTACCCGTATATTTTGAAATTTTATGAAGCGAATGAATGCTGATGTATAAAATATCGCGATCTCCATAAATTAGTTTAATAGCTTCCTGTTTTTTTCCTTCAACATCTATTTTTTGAAGTCCGCCAAATTTTCCAATTCCGTGATCAATATGTGTTACAAAATCGCCAATTTCAAGATTTGTTAATTCTTTTAAAGTGATGGATTGCTTTTTAGCGTACCCATTTTTTAATCGAAATTTATGATAACGCTCAAAAATTTGATGATCGGTATAGCAAACTAATTTATTTTCTACATCAATAAATCCTTGATATAAAGGGAAAACGATGGTTTTATATTGAATTTCAGCATCAATATCTTTAAAAATATCATGAAAACGATCGGCTTGTTTTTGAGAATCACAAAACAAATAATTTTTGAATCCGTTTTCAGTATTTTTATGAAAATCTTCCATTAACAATTCAAATTGTTTGTTAAATGAAGGTTGAGGTTTTGTGTTGAAAGACACAACGTCAGGCTGAACTTGATTCAGCATCTTTTCTTTAGATTCTGAGTGATGAATATTTTCAATTTCAACAAATGTAAAATCTTGTAATTGTCTTTTTATGAGTTCCCCATTGCAAAATAATTCATTTGGTTTTGCGTGGTTTATGGTGGTTGACAGTTTTGTGAAAGCTTCTTCAGCTTTTACAAAAAGTTTATCAAGCGTATTGGCGAGCAACTCAAGATCTTTTGAGAAAACTACTGTTTTATCAGCAATGTATTTTATAAAGGTTTCCCGTTTTTCAACCAATGTTTTTAATTCAACATTGGGCATAATGCTAATTTTAGTTAGCTTTTCAGTTGATAGTTGTGTTTCAATATCAAAAGTTCTGATGCTATCAACTTCATCACCAAAAAATTCTATCCTATAAGGTTCGTCATGTGAAAATGAAAACACGTCAATAATACCACCTCTTACTGAAAACTCACCAGGTTCAGTAACAAAATCTACTCGGTTAAAATGATACTCAAACAATACTTCATTTACAAAATCTAATCCTAATTTATCATTAATAGAAACTTTTAACGTGTTTCGGTTAAGTTCAGCCTTGGTTACAACTTGTTCAAACAGCGCTTCAGGATACGTAACAATAATGGCAGGTTTTTTACGAGAATTTATGCGGTTTAATACTTCTGATCTTAATAAAACATTTGCATTGTCAGTTTCTTCAATCTGATAAGGTCTTCTGTAAGAGCCAGGATAAAAAAGTACATCTTTTTCATTTAAAAGTTGTTCTAAATCGTTTAAATAATAGGCAGCTTCTTCTTTATCATTAAATATTAAAAGAAATGGTTTTTGAACTTTTTTAAAGCTTTCAGAAATAACAAAAGACAATGATGAGCCAACCAAATTCGAAATTTGAAAATGATGATTCTCTTTTGATAAGTAATCGACTAATTGTTTTTCTTTAACAATTTGCTCGTAAATTTTGATAATATATTGCTTGCTCAAATTTTACAAATTTTGCCAAAGGTAGTATTTTATAGAAAAAAGAGAAATATTAAAAGGAAAATCCTTAAATTTATAAGAATGAACTTTAAAAAGTTAAGTTATGTCTATATCAGATTTATATCCAACAGGGCTTCATCAGCATAATATTGCGCATTTTGCTACCATTGTTAGATTGGCTTTATTAGACAATAAAATTGATGCTAAAGAAAATGAATTATTAAAAAGATTGGCGGTAAGACTTGATATTACTAAAAATGAATTTGATGCTATTTTAAAAAATCCTAAAAATTATCCCGTAAGTCCTCCTGTAAGTTATGATGAGCGATTGGTGTGTTTGTATGATTTAACTAAAATGTTGTTTTTAGATAAAAACCCTACAATTGATAAAACTTCTATGTTAGATAGAATTGCTGTTGGTTTAGGTTTTCCTATAGAAAATGTTAGAGAAATTGTAAAAGAAGCTATTAAATTCTTTTTAAAAGAGCCAGATATTGATGATTTTAAAGCTGTTATTAAAAAAGTAAATCCAATAAAACATTAATCTAATTTTTAAAGTATTGAATGTTTTGATGATTTTTTTATATTTGCCATAAAAAGTAATTATATGGGATTATCAGATTACAATTTAACTGGAGAACAAAAAAGAAATATTGAGCATTTTGCAAGTGTTGTAAAATTAGCAATGGCTGATAAAGTAATTACAGAAGGAGAAGAAAAATTATTAAAAAGATTGGCTAAAAAATTTCATATTTTAGAAGAAAAGTACAATGAAATTCTTCAGAATCCTGAAAAATATCCTTTACATACACCGCATAGTTACAACGATCGTATAGAACATTTATACGATTTGGGTAAAATGATTTATGCAGATGAAAATGTGTCTGGAGATGAAGCCAAAGTTTTAAGAAGTATTTGTGTAGGTTTAGGTTTCCCATTAGATAATGTAGAAAAAGTTGTTGATGAAACCATCCATCTCATTTTAAATAATAACGATTTAGAAGATTTTACAAAATCAATAAAATATGTCAATAGAGTTTAGTTATATTCTATTATTAATTTCATTCCGTATTTTAAGACCTTTAACAAAATTTATATCCATATTTAACGTTTAGATTTTTATAAACAAAAGACTCCAGAAAAACTATCAATTATAGAGCTTATAAGAAACTATTGTTGATTTGTTCAATTTTGTTTTTAATAAACCATTCACTTTACTCACAAGATGAAGATGATGTTTGGGTTGCTGGTATAGGTATTAATGCTGTTAATATTAGAACTCCAAAAGGTGTTTCGGGAATTATAAAAGCGGCCTTTGAAAATTTAAATATGTCTGGAGGAGCTATTAGAGTTTTTGCAGGAAGATATATTAAAAGTGGAATAAGTGTACAACTTTCCGCATCAGCAAATACAATAAAAAAAGGGTCTAGGTATAGTACTGGCGACCCTTTAATTAACGATTCTTTTTTGGCAATAGATTCAAAAGTTAAATATGACATTAATAGACTTATAGGAGAAACCTCTTGGTTTGATCCATTTGTATTAACAGGATTTGGTTATTCAAAAATTGGTGACTCAAATAATTTTAATATAGCAGTTGGTTGGGGTTTTAATTTGTGGTTTTCACGTTCAGTGGGTATAAACTTTCAATTAGATTACAATCATAACCCACAATCTAATGCTACAGATTATTTTCAGCACAATATTGGGTTAGTTTTTAAATTAAATTGAAATTCAATATCTAAATGGAGATAGAGATTATAATTTATTAACTTGCATTTCTAATTTCTATGAATGCAACAATCAACTTCATTTCAAGTTTATAATGCTTCCGCTGGTAGCGGAAAAACCTTCACATTAGTAAAAGAATATTTAAAAATTCTTTTATTAAGCACTAATATTTATAAATTTCAACAAATTTTAGCAATAACATTTACCAACAAAGCTGCTGCTGAAATGAAAGAGCGTGTTATTGAAAATCTTCATTCGTTTTCAAACAAAGAAAAAAATGATATGCTTCCCGTAATTTGTAGTGAAACAAATTTAACGGAAGAAACCGTTTTTAACAGATCACAATTAATTTTAAATGCCATTCTACAAAATTATTCAGCATTTAGCATTACTACCATTGATAGTTTTACACATAAATTAATTAGAACTTTTGCACACGATTTACACCTTCCAATGAATTTTGAAGTTGAAATGGATGCTGAAAGTTTGTTAAATGAAGCAGTTGATGTTGTAATTTCTAAGATTGGTGAACATAAAGAATTAACGGATTTGTTGGTGAATTATTCGCTTCAAAAGTTAGATGATGATAAAGCCTGGGATATTTCAAAAGAACTTAAAACATTTGCTAAAATAATTTTAAATGAAAACCATGCCAAGCATTTAAAAGCACTAAACAATATCTCAATTCAAGAATTTAAATTACTAAAGGAAAAACTTCAAAAAGAAAATAAAAAAATTGAAGGAGAATTTTTAGAAATTGGAAACAAAGGACTTGGCATTATTAGTGAAAGTGGTGTTGACGATAAAGATTTTTATTATTCTCAGTTTCCAAAGCATTTTAACGCACTCACGATTTCTTATAAAAAAGCTTCATTTTTTGATCAAAATACTTTCAAAAAAAATATTATTGAAGAAACATTTTACTCAAAGTCTAAATCCTCTTCCATAAAAAATGCAATTGATGCTGTTATTCCTCAGCTGGTAACATTATACAATGAGTCAGAATTATTATTTCAGCAAAAGACATTGAATGATTTAATTTTAAACAGTTTAATCCCATTAGCGGTTTTAAATTATATAAATAGTGCTTTAGAGGAAATTAAAAGTGAAAATAATATTTTGCTGAATGCAGAATTTAATCAAAAAATAAATGATACAATTAAAAATGAACCAGCACCTTTTATTTATGAACGCTTGGGTGAAAAATTTAGGTATTATTTTATTGACGAAATGCAGGATACTTCTGAATTGCAATGGAAAAATTTAATACCGTTAATAGACAATGTTATTTCATCAGAAAATGAAGCTGGGGAACAAGGAAAATTATTATTAGTCGGCGATGCAAAACAATCAATTTACAGATGGAGAGGTGGAAAAGCAGAACAATTTATTGCACTTTCTTCTGACAAAAAAAATAAGGAGAACAATCCTTTTCAAGTAGAAAAAACACAAGCTAATTTAGAAACCAATTTCCGAAGTTATTCAGAAATAATAAATTTTAATAATTCCTTTTTTAAGCATATTTCAAAATTTTTAAATAACGAAAGCTTTAGCAACTTATTTTTAGAAGGGAATAATCAAAATAGCACAAAAAAAGAGGGTGGTTATGTACAATTATCTTTTGTAGAAAAGCAAAAAAATGATGAAGAAAGAAACTTGGTTTACCCTAAAAAAGTGTTAGAAATTATCCAAAAATTAGACAGTTCTTTTGACAAAAATGAAGTTTGTGTGTTGGTAAGAACCAGAAAACAAGGAATTGAGGTTGCCAACTATTTATCAGAAAATGGAATTGAAATTATTTCTTCGGAAACATTACTTTTAGGAACTAGTTCAAAAGTGCGTTTTATTATAGATTTGTTAAATGTGCTTCAAAATCCTTTAAATAAAGAGTACAAAATTAAATTATTGTATTTCTTATTTGAATATTTAAAAATTGAAGGACAAAAACATTCATTTTTTAGTGAGTTTATAAATTTAACAAACCTTCAATTTTTTGAAGCGTTGAGAAAACACCATGTGTTTTTTAACTATAACGAATTTATTCAAAGTCCGTTTTATGAAAGTATTGAATATATAATAAGAAGTTTTAATTTGGTAACTGAATCAGATTCAAACATTCAATTTTTTTTAGACGTTATTTTTGAGTTTCAACAAAAGAAACAAGTTTCACTTAATGGCTTTTTAGAATATTGGGAATTAAAAAAGGACAAATTGAGTCTTGTTGCCCCTGAAACTAAAAATGCTGTTCGGATTATGACGATTCATAAGGCAAAAGGATTGGAATTCACTGTGGTAATTTATCCGTATAATATTGAAATTTATAGACAAATTAATCCAACAGTTTGGTATTCATATAATCAAACAAGTTCCATTAAATCTATTTTAATAAATGCTAATAACAAGTTAAATTATGTTGGAGAACAAGGTGAAAACTTATTTAAGCAACAAAGAGAAGAGTTAGAATTAGATAATTTCAATATCTTATATGTTGCATTAACAAGGCCTATTGAGCAATTATATATTGTTTCAGAAAAAAATAGTTCAGAAAAAACAGAAGAAAATCTAAAGCATTCATCAGGCCTTTTTATTAACTTTCTAAAAGGATTAAATATATGGGATTCTAAAAAAAATGACTATATTTTTGGTGATAAAAAAAGAATTAACATTCCAAAAATAGTTGAGAATAAAACAACTACACAAAATAGTTTTATTACAAATTCTTGGAAAAATCATAATATTTCTATTGTTGCAAATTCATCATTACTTTGGGAAACTGAGCAAGGTAAAGCAATAGGTTATGGTAATTTAATTCATGAAATTTTATCAAAAATTAAAACCAAAAATGATATTCATGATGTTGTAAATAAATATGTATACAAAGGTGAAATCACTAAATTTCAGCAAAATGAGATAACCGCTATTCTAAATAAAATAGTAAATCACGAACAGTTACATACTTATTTCGAACAAAATAATCATGTTTTTAATGAACAGGAAATTGTAACTTCCGATAAGAAAATAATAATTCCAGATAGGTTGGTTGTAAAAGAAAACAAGGTTACTATTATAGATTATAAAACTGGAAAACCTGATAAAAAGTATCATACTCAAATTAGTAATTACGCAAAAACATTAGAAAATTTAAATTATTCAATTGAAAAAAAATTATTGGTTTATATTAATTCAGAAATTAGTGTAGAAGAAGTTTAAAATTGAATAATTTTGTATAAAAATAAACAATTATGTACGGTAAAATAAAACAACACTTACAAAAAGAAATACAAGATATAAAAGAAGCAGGTTTATTTAAATCTGAACGAATTATAACAACTTCTCAAGATGCAGTTATAAAAATTAGTACAGGTGAAGAGGTCATCAATTTCTGTGCAAATAATTACTTAGGATTGTCAAATAATAAAGAAGTAATTCAAGCAGCAAAAGATGCAATGGATTCTCATGGTTTTGGAATGTCATCAGTTCGTTTTATTTGTGGAACTCAAGATATTCACAAGCAATTAGAAGAAAAAATAGCGATGTTTTACCAAACAGAAGATACCATTCTTTATGCAGCAGCATTTGATGCAAATGGTGGTGTTTTTGAACCACTTTTCTCAGAAGAAGATACTATAATTTCCGATTCATTAAATCATGCTTCAATTATTGATGGTGTTCGTTTGTGTAAAGCTTCAAGATATAGATATGATAATAATAATATGGCTTCGCTTGAAGAACAACTAATAGAAGCTAATAAAACAGCACATCGTTTTAAAATTATTGTAACTGATGGTGTTTTTTCAATGGATGGAATTGTGGCAAGTTTAGATAAAATATGTGATTTAGCTGATAAATATGATGCTTTAGTCATGGTTGATGAATGCCATGCGGCTGGTTTTATTGGGAAGACAGGAAGAGGTACCTTAGAATTGAAAAATGTTATGGGTAGAGTAGATATCATTACAGGAACACTTGGAAAAGCACTTGGAGGAGCTATGGGAGGCTATACAACTGGTAAAAAAGAAATTGTTGAATTGTTACGCCAGCGTTCAAGGCCTTACTTATTTTCAAATTCTTTAGCGCCTGCTATAGTTGGAGCGTCATTAAAAGTTTTTGAGATGATTTCAGATGACACTTCTTTAAGAGATAAATTAGAATGGAACACTAATTATTTTAAAGAAGCAATGGTAAAAGCTGGGTTTGATATTGTAAAAGGCAATTCAGCAATTGTACCAGTAATGCTTTATGATGCTAAATTAGCTCAAAACATGGCAACTATGCTTTTAGAAGAAGGTATATATGTAATAGGTTTCTTTTTCCCTGTAGTTCCTAAAGAAAAGGCAAGAATTAGAGTGCAATTATCAGCCGCTCATAATAAAGAACATTTGGATAAGGCAATAAAAGCTTTTATAAAAGTAGGGGGAAACCTTAACTTATTATAGAAAATTAGCAAAAACACATTATGTTTAAGATAATTTTGTATTTTTGTCATTAAGTATAAGCTGAATCGGCTTGCTAAAAAAAGAACATTAAATTTAAATTTTTGAAAATGAAACACTTAAAAATTGCCGTATTGGCTTTATTGCTAGTTGTATCCTATAGCAACGTTAAGGCTCAGGATAAAGAAAATCCATGGATGACAACTGTTGGAGCAAATTACATGAATATTAAAAATGGAGATTCGGGAAATATCATGCCTTATGTATCTTTAGGAAGATATATAGATAAAGGATTTAGCCTTGAGTTAGCAGGAACTGTTAATAAAGTCTTAAGACCTTGGGGGCCAGCATCTGACGCAACATTTTTAGCGCTAGATTTAAATGTTAAATACGATTTAAATAATGTTTTCGGCGATACTAAATGGTTTGACCCATTTTTATATACAGGAATAGGTCAAAATTCTTTGGGTGCCAAAAGTGGTTTAGGATATAAACTAGGAGTTGGGTTTAATGCTTGGTTTAATGACCACGTTGGAATGACACTTAGAAGTGAATATAAAAAAGTAAATACACCTGTAGATTTTGAAATGTACCAACATACAGTTGGTTTAGTTTGGAGATTTGGGAAATCTGATACTGATGGAGACGGAATTAGAGATAGAGATGATGCTTGTCCACGTGTTGCAGGTTTAGCTGAATTCAATGGTTGCCCTGATACAGATGCAGATGATGACGGTATAAGTGACTGTTGTGATGCTTGCCCAAATATTGCAGGTTTAGCTGAATTTGATGGTTGCCCTGACTCAGATGGTGATGGTGTTCCAGATAAAGATGATGCTTGTCCAGAAATTCCAGGTTTAATTACCTTACAAGGTTGCCCAGATAAAGATGAAGATGGTGTAACTGATGCTGAAGATCTTTGTCCAGACGTTTTTGGACCAATTGAAAATAGTGGCTGTCCTTATATTGATAATGACGGAGATGGTGTAATTGATATAAAGGATAAATGTATTACTGTTCCTGGTCCAGCCTCTAATGATGGTTGTCCTGTGGATCCATCTAGTGAGGTTATGGCTGAATTGAATAGATATGGAAAAACTATTTTGTTTGATACAGGTAAAGCAACTTTTAGCGGGGAAGATTTTAATACTTTAGAATCAATGATGACAATTCTAAAAGAATACCCAGAAACTAATTTTGTTGTTGAAGGACATACAGATAGTGTTGGTACAGAAAGATTAAACCAGTTATTATCTGAAAGACGAGCATCTGCAGTTAGAGACTATTTAATATCAAAAGGTATCAATCCAGACAGATTAAAAGCTGTAGGTTATGGAGAAAGTAGACCAGTTGATTCTAATGATACAGCATCTGGTAGAGCTAACAATAGACGTACTGAAGTAGTACTGAAATAATTAAATAAATATCAAATAAAAAAAGCGTGCAGTGCACGCTTTTTTTATGATATAACAAATCTAAAATTCAATTACTCATACTTATAAAGCAATAAAACATACAATATTTAAGATAATTTTGTATTTTTGCTATTACGAGTTTGGCTGACACAGCTTAATTTAGAAAAAATGAACATTTAATTTAAATTTTTGAAAATGAAACATTTAAAAGTAGCCTTATTGGCTTTATTATTAATTACTGGTTTTAGCAATGTTAATGCACAGGACGAAAACAATCCTTGGGCAATTAGTCTTGGTGTAAACGCAGTAGATTTTTACCCAACTAACGCAGGATTGCCTGGTCATGGAGCTTGGTTTGATGAGTTTGTTAACACAACTGATCACTACAATATTCTTCCATCAATAAGTAAACTTACAGTTAGTAAATATGTAGCTGATGGTTTTAGTTTTGAAGCAGCAGGAACATTAAATAAAATAACTAAAGTTGGTGATAATACAATAAGTGAAGAAACTTATTATGGTTTAGATGGAGCTTTAAAGTATGATCTTAACAAAGTTGTGGGTAATACTTCTTGGTTTAACCCTTATGCATCTGTAGGAGGAGGTTATACCTGGTTAGGCAATTCAGGGACAGCAACTTTTAATGGCGGTTTAGGAGTTAATTTTTGGTTTACTGATAATATTGGATTAAATGTTGAATCAAAATACAAACATTCTTTTGAAAGTAATATTGTACAACATTTTCAACATTCTGTAGGTCTTATTTTAAAATTTGGAGGGAATGACACAGATGGTGATGGCGTTTATGATAAATTTGATGCTTGTCCTGATGTTTTTGGTTTAGCAGAATACAAAGGTTGTCCAGATTCAGATAGTGACGGAATTATTGATTCAAAAGATGATTGTCCTAACGTTGCAGGTTTAGCAACTTTAAATGGTTGCCCAGATGCTGATGAAGACGGGATTGCTGATAAAAATGATGCTTGTCCAAACGCTAAAGGAACAAAAGCTAACAAAGGTTGTCCTGACACAGATGGAGACGGTATTGTTGATAAAGATGACGCTTGCCCTCAAGTAGCGGGTCCAAAAGAAAATAAAGGATGTCCTTGGCCAGATACTGATGGTGATGGTGTTTTAGATAAAGATGATAATTGTGTAAATGAAGTAGGTCCTGCTTCTAACAATGGTTGCCCTGAAATTACAAAAGTTGAAGTAGCTAAATTAGAAGAGTTATTTAAAACTGTTTATTTTGATTCTGGTAAATCAGATGTTAAAAATAATACAGCCTTACTTTTAGATGAAGCTGCAGCAATTATGACAAAATATTCAACTGCAAAATTCACAATTTCTGGGTTTGCAGATAGTACAGGAAGTGCTAAACGTAATTTAGCTTTAACTGATGATAGAGCGAAAGCTGTAAAAACGTATTTAGTTTCTAAAGGTGTTTCTGCTAGCAATTTAACAGCTAAAGGATTTGGTGAAGAAATGCCTATCGCTTCAAACAACACTAGAGCAGGAAGAGCTCAAAATAGAAGAGTTGAAGTTAAATTAATGAATTAATTAAACTTTTTCTTTTAATCATAAAAAAGCCATTCGTTTACGAATGGTTTTTTTATTTTTATAAATTAAAAAGAAGTTAGATGATATCATTTATTTCAAGAGTTGTTGACGATATATTTAGTAAGCAAAAAAATTATGAGAACTTAATATTTGTACTTCCTAGCCAGCGTTCTTGCGTGTTTTTGAAAGAAGAAATCATTAAAAAAATTTCAGTCACATCCTTTTTCCCTAAAATTATAAGTATTGAAAATTATATTCAAGAAGTAGGAGCTATTAATTTAATTGACAATACACAATTACTCTTCGAATTTTACAGTATCTATAAACAAAACCTACCAAAAGAAAACATTGAGCCTTTTGATGCATTTTCTCAATGGGCTACAATTGCACTACAGGATTTTAATGAGATAGATAGCTACTTAGTAAACTCAGAAGATTTTTTCACTAATTTAAGAGATGTTAAACAATTAGAGAAGTGGTTTCAAGATAAAAACCCTAGCCAACTAGCAATAAATTATCTTCAATTTTTCGAGTATTTACACATTTTGTATAAAGGCTTAAATAAAAAACTCAAAAAAAATAGAGTTGGATACCAGGGTCTTATATACAAAGAAGCAAAAGATAATTTAGAATTTTACATTCATAATAATATTGATAAACATATTGTTTTTATTGGTTTTAATGCTTTAAATAAAGCTGAGGAATACATTGTTCAGGAATTATTAAACAATAACATAGCCACAGTTTATTGGGATGCCAATAAAGCAATTTTTAATAAATCTAATGAAGCTGGTGTTTTTTTAAGAAAATATAAAAGTGAGTGGATATATTATCAAAAAAATCCTTTTTTATGGATTGAAAACGAAGAAGTAACCAATCAAAATATAAATTTAATAGGAGCACCTAAAAATACCACACAAATAAAATATGCAGGAGAGCTTATTTCTAAGTTAGAAAATTTTAACAAAACAGCATTGGTATTAGCTGATGAAAATTTATTAACCTTAGCGCTAAACTCCTTACCAAACAATGTGAAAAACATTAATATAACGATGGGATATTCATTAAAAGATATTCCAATTGCAAGTTTGTTTGATGCGTTATTTAAACTACATTTAAATCAGCAGAAATTTAATAAGAAAATAGAGCATATTTTTTATTATAAAGATGTTTTAAATGTTTTAAATGATCCTTTCTTAAATAAGTTACATAATGAAACACTTCAAAAAATAAGTATTAAAATTAAAAGTGAAAACAGTATATTTTTAGGATTGGAGACCTTAAAAAAATGGATATCCCCTACTGAGGCAAAAGAAATTTCATTATTGTTTTCGCTATTTGAATTTTCAAACGATATAAATGCTATAATTAAACAGTGTTGTAGTTTATTAAACCAGTTAAAAGAATTTGTTGAAGGTGTTGAAAAGGAATATTTATATCATTTTTTTACTATTTTTCAACAACTTGAAACGTTAAACTCAATGTACAATCATATAACTGATTTAAAAACGCTAGCGTTATTTTACAATCAACTATTACAAAATGAAAAATTGTCGTTTCAAGGTGAACCTTTGCAAGGATTGCAATTAATGGGTATGTTAGAAACGCGTGCATTAGATTTTGAAACGGTTATTATTACTTCTGTAAACGAAGGAATATTACCTGCCGGTAAAAATGATTTTACATTTATTCCTTTTGATATTAAAAAGCATTTTGGATTACCAACATATCAAGAAAAAGATTCCATATTTTCATATCATTTTCAACGTTTATTATTGAGAGCAAAAAATATTTACTTAATTTATAATACAGAAAACGACGGTTATGGATCAGGTGAAAAAAGTAGATTTTTAACCCAACTTGAAATCAATAATCCATCAATTACTAAATCTGTTATAAGTCCAAAAGTTCAACATTTAGATATCCCTTTAATTCAAATTGAAAAAACGAAAGAAGTACAACAAAAACTAAAAGAAGTATTTATTAAAGGTATTTCGCCATCAGCCTTAGCAACTTATATTTACAATCCGGTTAGTTTTTATGAACAAAAAGTATTAGATATATATGAAGATGATGCCGTTGAAGAAACCATTGCTGCTAATACAATGGGTTCCGTTATACATGATGTTCTTGAAGAAATGTATACGCCGTATTTAGGCAAGTTTTTAAGGAAAGAAAATATTGCAGAAATGCAAAAAAAATGTAATGATTTACTTACAAAATATTTCAGTAAACATTATTTAAAAGGAAATATACAAACAGGTAAAAATAAATTAATTTTTGAAGTTAGTAAAAATCTTATCAATCGATTTTTAAAGCAGGAAATACAATTGCTAAATGAAAATAAACAGTTAAAAATTATAGCTTTAGAAGAAAAATTAAATACTGAAATAATAGTTGAAGGCGTTAATTTTCCAATAAATTTACGAGGAATTGTAGATAGAATTGATGAACTAGATGGTGTTACACGAATTGTTGATTATAAAACAGGTAAAGTTGAAGCTAATCAATTAAAATTGTCTGATTTTAGTGTTATTAGTGAAGATTATAAATACACAAAAGCAATGCAAGTGCTATTGTATTCATATTTGTATACATCAAAAATGAATAAAAAAATTTTACCATTACAAAGCGGAGTTATTTCCTTCAAAAATTTAAATTCCGGATTTATAAAAATGAATTTCTCAGATAAATATAGAGTGACAGATTACGAAGTAACAGAAGAAAGAATACAAGATTTTATGGTTCAGATTAAAAACCTGATCAGTGAAATTTTAGACCCAACAATTCCTTTTATTGAAAATAAAAATTTACCATTTTAAACATTTTATATGCAAATAATTAAAAATAGAATCGTAAAAAGTACGTACCACACGAAGCCAATAGTTACCGACACTTTATATATAAAAGATAACAAAAAGAAACCAGTAGTTATTTTTTGTCACGGATATAAAGGTTTTAAAGATTGGGGTGCTTGGAATTTAGCATCAAAAGTATTTGTAAAAAAATCAATATTTGTTGTAAAATTTAATTTCTCACACAATGGCGGAACATTAGAAAATCCAATTGATTTTCCAGATTTAGAAGCCTTTGGAAACAATGATTTTATAAAGGAATTAAATGATTTAGAAGATGTAATTAATTGGGTAACTACGAATCCTGATTTTAAAAATGAAATTGATATTAATAATATTACGTTAATAGGGCATTCACGCGGTGGAGGAATTGTAACCATAAAAGCTTCTGAAAATAAGAAAATAAAAAAACTAATTACTTGGGCTGGAGTTTCAGATTACGGTATGAGATTTCCTAATGGCGAAAAATTAGATGGTTGGAAAAAACAAGGTGTTTCCTATATTTTAAATAGCAGAACACTTCAACAAATGCCACATTTGTATCAGTTCTATCAAAATTTTAAAGACAACGAAGAACGATTAACTATAAAAAAAGCAGTTTTAAAAATAAAAATTCCACATTTAATTATTCATGGAGAAAATGATGAAGTTGTTTTACCTATTGAAGCAAAAAATTTACATTCTTGGAATCCTAAAAGTGAACTAGTTTTTATTGATAAAATGAATCATCCTTTGGGATGTACTCAACCTTGGGGAAAATTAGAGATGCCATTTCATTTAAAAAAAGTAGTGAGGCATAGTATAGAATTTATTCTTCGAAAATAATTTTTTAATGACCATTACAAAAGCAAAAATATCAGATTTAAATCAACTTCATATGCTCACAAAAAGTTGCGCAAAAAATATGATTGATAATGGTATTTTTCAATGGAATGAAATGTATCCTTCAAATGAAATTTTAGAAAAAGATATTGAATTAGGGCAAATTTGGAAATTAGAAGAACGTAAAATTATTGCAGGTATTATTGTGTTAACTGAAATTGAAGATGCAGCATATAAAAATGTAAAATGGTTGACTAAAAATTACAAAAACCTATATATTCATCGTTTAGCAGTACATCCAAATTTTCAAGGAAAAGGATATGCTCAAAAATTAATGAATTTCGCCGAAGATTTTTCGAAAGAAAACAAGTACAATTCTATTCGGTTAGACACTTTTAGCCAAAATAAAAGAAATTTACAATTCTATGAACAGCGTAATTACACAAAGCTTGAAGCTATTTATTTTCCAAAACAAAGTGAACACCCGTTTTACTGCTACGAAAAAGTTTTAAATGCATAAAAAGTCCAACATAACTTTTAAAGGAATTAACAAATTGGCAATACCCGCTATTATTGCAGGAATTGCTGAACCCCTACTTTCAATTACAGATACTGCTATTGTTGGTAATATTCAGATAAATCCAACTGAAGCTTTGGCCGCTGTTGGAATTGCAGGTTCGTTTATTTCGGCAATGGTTTGGATATTAGCGCAAACACGTTCGGCTATTTCAGCAACAATATCTAAGTATTTAGGCGCTAAAAAATTAGATGAAATAGCAACTTTACCGGCTCAAATTATTGCAATTAACTTAGTTTTAAGTATTATAATTTATTTTACTACTGTATTTTTTGCAAATGAAATATTTCAACTCTACAATGCTGATGGACTTATTTTAAACTATTCAGTTGCCTATTTCAAAATACGAGCCATTGGATTTCCTTTAACTCTTTTTGTGTTTTCATCGTTCGGTATTTTTAGAGGTTTACAAAATACTTTTTGGCCTATGGTAATTAGTATTGTTGGGGCAGTTTTAAACGTTGGATTGGATTTTATGTTGGTGTATGGAATAGAAGGTTTTATTGAACCAATGAATGTTGAAGGAGCTGCATGGGCAAGTGTAATTTCACAAGGAGTTATGGCCATTTTAGCACTGATTTTAATATTGAAAAAGACACCTTTCAATTTAAAAATAACATTCCCTTTTAATAAAGAAATTAAAAATTTATTAGCGATAAGTTTTAATTTAATAATAAGAGCACTTGCATTGAATGTGGCTTTGTATTTAGCAAATTCGTACGCTACAAAGTATGGAGATAATTATATAGCTGCACAAACTATCGCTTTTCAAATTTGGTTATTTTTTGCTTTTTTTATTGACGGATATGCCAGTGTTGGAAATATTGTTTCAGGCAAGTTATTAGGAGAGAAGAATTACAAAAAAATGTGGAAGTTAAGCATCAAATTGAGTAGATATTCTGTTGTAGTTTCAATATTATTAAGTGTTTTCTGTGCTGTTTTTTATTTTCAAATAGGAAAACTATTTTCTCAAGATGAACTTGTTTTACAATCGTTTTATAGTATTTTTTGGATCGTACTTATTATGCAACCCATAAACGCCATCGCTTTTGTTTTTGATGGAATTTTCAAAGGGCTTGCAGAAGCTGTTACCTTAAGAAACCTATTGTTAATTGCTACTTTTTTAGGATTTTTACCTGTCCTTTTGATTGCTGATTACTTCAATTTAAAATTATACGGTATTTGGATGGCATTTACAGTTTGGATGTTGTTAAGAGCCGGAATTTTAGTTGTAAAATTTAGAAACAACTATTTACACAAAAACGCGTAACTTTGCCCACTATGAGTAACGGAAGTTTATATACAAATATTCAAAATAATATTGCTACCATTGAGTTTGGTCACCCAGCAAGTAATTCTTTTCCAAGTGAGTTACTGAGTAGGTTAACAGTTTCTCTGAATGAATTAAGTAGCAATCAAGATGTTCATGTAATTATCTTAAAAAGTGAAGAAGAAAAAGCTTTTTGTGCTGGCGCTTCTTTTGATGAATTAGTAGCAATTTCAAATTTTGAAGATGGTAAACAGTTTTTTTTAGGTTTTGCCAATGTTATTAATGCCATGCGCAATTGTTCAAAATTAATAATTGGACGTATACAAGGAAAAGTTGTAGGTGGTGGTGTTGGATTGGCTGCAGCCTGCGATTATTGTTTTGCAACCGAGCAAGCTTCTGTTAAATTATCTGAATTCACTATTGGTATTGGTCCCTTTGTTATTGAACCTGCCGTTAGAAGAAAAATAGGATTAGCTGCTTTAAGTGAATTAACTTTAGATGCTAGCAATTGGCAAAATGCCTATTGGGCAAAGGAAAAAGGTTTATACTCAAGGGTTTTTAACACCACTAAAGAAATGGATGTGGAAGTTGAAATTTTAGCGAATAAACTTTCAAATTACAATCCAGAAGCTTTAAAAGAAATGAAAAAAGCTTTGTGGAAAGGTACAGGAAATTGGACAATGTTATTAGAAGAAAAGGCTGAAATTAGTGGGAAATTGGTGCTTTCAGATTTCACAAAAAAAGCATTACAGAAATTTAAAAAATAATAAATGTTAGCAACTTTTATAGCTTTTTTACAACAAGTAAATGTTGAAGAAAAAATTAAAAATGCACCGGATAATGGTTATCAAATTGGCGTTGCTATTGGAACTTATTTACCATTTGTATTATTAGCATTACTAGCATATTTTGTATATTATAAAGCAAAAAACAGAAAAGATTTAGAAGATTAATTTAGAAAAATATTGAATGAGCACTATTAGAATAACAAAACAATTTCATTTTGAAACAGGTCATGCATTGTATGGTTATGATGGGAAATGTAAAAATGTGCATGGGCATAGTTACAAGCTTTCTGTTACAGTAATTGGAACTCCAATAAGTGATTCAGCAAATGTAAAATGTGGGATGGTGATAGATTTTGGAGACTTAAAAAAAATAGTTGGTTCTGAAATAGTTGATAAATTTGATCACGCTACTGTATTCAATAAAAACACTCCTCATATTGAATTAGCAAATGAATTAGAAAAAAGAGGTCATAGCGTAATATTGGTTGATTATCAGCCAACTAGTGAAATGATGTTGATAGATTTTGCAAAAAAAATTAAAAATAAATTACCAGATAGTGTTCAATTACATTCTTTAAAATTACAAGAAACTGGTACATCCAATGCAGAGTGGTATGCTTCAGATCAAAAACCTATCTAAATTTTACTGAAGGAAAGATCTTTAAACGGTTAAAAAAAATCAGCGATTAAACAAAAATTAGGTTCCATTAAAAGTATTCATGGTATTGTTTAAACCAGCAGTACCAAATGATTTTATTAACTTACCTGCTTGTTCTAATCGTTCTGGTAATAGTTTTGTTTCTTCTGTATCCCATTCTCCAAGAACAAAGTCTGATTGGCGTCCTTTTGAAAATTCAGAACCAACACCAAATCTAAACCGAACATATTGTTGCGTTTGTAAAATAGCATTAATATCCTTTAAACCGTTGTGTCCTCCATCACTTCCTTTGGCTTTTACTCTAATAGCTCCAAAAGGTAAATTTAAATCGTCACAAATCACTAATAAATTTTCTAAAGGAATATTTTCTTTGCTAAGCCAGTACTTTACAGATTTACCACTTAAATTCATATAAGTAGAAGGTTTTAATAAAATAAAAGTTCTTCCTTTAAATCTAAATTTAGCAATAGAACCTAATTTTTCACTTTCAAAAGTAGTTTCTTCATTTGAGGCCAACTCCTCCAAAATTTTGAAGCCAATATTATGTCTGGTATTGCTATATTTTTCACCTATATTTCCTAAACCAACAATTAAGAATTTTTTCATAGAATCAACAGTTGAGGTTTTATTTTTAGCTCCGAATATTAATTTTATATATCGAAATAATTGCATTGAACAAAAGTAATAAAAAGAATATAGTTTTTTAAAAAAGAAAAAGCGTTGCAAATTGCAACGCTTTTATATTGTTTTAGAATAAGAATATTATTCTGAAGCTTCGTCTTCACTAACTTCTGCAGTTCCTTCTTCACCTTCTTCACCTTCTCCTTCTTCTTCTTCAGTAAGTATTGCTGCACGTGCAGTTCTAACCTGAACCACAACAGTATTTTCAGGATGTAAAATGGAAAATTTATCATCAGCTAATTGAGATGCTACTAATTTATGACCAATTCTTAATTTAGAAATGTCAGCATTAATAAAATCTGGTAAATCTACAGGTAATGCTCTAACGCTTAATTTACGTTTTGCGAAACTTAAAGAACCGCCATTAATTACACCTGGAGATGTACCAACTAACCTTACAGGAATATTCATTGTTACCAATTTATCATCAAATAATTGGTAAAAATCTACGTGTAAAATTTTGTCAGACACTGGATGGAATTGAATGTCTTGTAAAATTGCATTAATAGTTACTCCTTCTAATTCAATCGTTGCAGTATAAACGTTTGCTGTGTACACTAATTTTTTGAATGAAGTTTCATCAGCTGAAAAGTGTAATGGTTTATCCCCTCCGTATAATACGCAAGGTACCTTTCCAGCATTACGTAAGGCTTTAGTAGCTACTTTACCCACGCTTTCTCTTTGAGATCCTTTGATTGTAATTGATTGCATTTATTTATATATTTATTAATTATTTACATTAAAAATTGTCCACTAATAGATGTATTATCTTGCACTTTATGCATTACATCTGCAAACAAAGGGGCGCAAGTTACAACTTTTATTTTGGAACTTTCTCTTTTTAAAGGAATTGTGTCAGACACAATTAATTCTAATAATTTAGAATTTTCAATTCTTTCATAAGCATTGCCTGAGAGTATTGGATGTGTACAAATTGCACGTACACTTATTGCTCCTTTTTCCATCATTAAATCTGCAGCTGTAGTAAGCGTTCCTCCTGTATCAATCATATCATCAACAATAATTACATGACGGTCTTTTACATCACCAATTAATTCCATCGTAGAAATTACATTTGCTTTTAAACGTTGTTTGTAACAAATAACAACTTCACTTTCTAAAAATTTTGAATAAGCATACGCGCGTTTTGATCCTCCCATATCAGGCGAAGCTATGGTTATGTCTTCTAAATTTAAACTATGGATGTATGGTAAAAAGATAAATGAAGCAAATAAATGATCTACTGGTTTTTCGAAAAAACCTTGAATTTGATCTGCGTGTAAATCCATTGTCATAATTCTTGTAGCTCCCGCAGTTTGCAAAAGGTTTGCTACTAATTTAGCACCAATGGCAACTCTAGGCTGGTCTTTTCTGTCTTGTCTTGCCCATCCAAAATAAGGAATTACAGCAGTAATATGACGAGCTGAAGCTCTTTTGGCGGCATCTAACATTAGCAACATTTCCATTAAGTTGTCTGAATTAGGAAATGTAGATCCAACAATAAAAACACGTCTTCCTCTAACTGATTCTGCAAAGGCGGGTTGAAACTCCCCATCACTAAATCTTGTAACGACTACATTTCCAAGTTTAAGGCCATAATTTTCAGCTATTTTACCCGCTAATTCTATACTTTGTGAACAGGCAAAAATTTTAGGTTCTAGGTAAGGAGTTTCCATTTTTTAGTTGTGTTGTTTTGTGTTGTTGTTTATTTGGTGCAAATTTAAAATTATTTAATGGTTAGACTATAACTTAGTCGATTTTTTATGCATAAGATAAAAAATATTATTAAATTTGCACACCAATTATAATTTGCCTCGATGGCGGAATTGGTAGACGCGCTGGATTCAAAATCCAGTGTCTTAGGACGTGCGGGTTCGATTCCCGCTCGAGGTACTTAAAAACCCTGTAAACACTTGATTTACAGGGTTTTGTATTTTAAATGGTGACGGTTTAGTGACGGTTTTGTTGAAAAGAATGTATTTTCACGTCGAATATGATTTTTTTAAACAATTGTTAAAAAGATTTTTTATTCCTAAGATTTTACATGAAATAAGTGATTTTTATGAGAAAAATTAACTTTTTTTTGAAATATTCTGTCATTACGGTAGAATTTGTAATATTATTTGATGTCAATATGAACTAAATAATATTTAGCCAAATACAATTTGATCTTTATTGATGATTAATGATTGTAATCTATTGTAAAACAGCTCATTGAGTGTAATATTTTTCATTTTTATAGTCGGTAATTGGATTATTTCCCTACATTTATCACAAGAATTCATTAACAGAAAACAAAGGCGCTTTTGTTCATTTATTAATCTTAAATCAAGAAAAATGAACAATTTATTAATTTTTGAACGGTTGGATCGTATAGAACGGTTACTAACCGTTAGTAAGGACGTATTAACTTTTGAAGAAACCTGTGATTATACGGGTATCTCCAGAAGTTATCTTTATAAACTTACTGCATCAGGAAATATTCCGCATTCCAAACCTAATGGGAAAATGCTCTTTTTTGAGAAAAAGAAACTCAATGAGTGGTTACTACAAAATGACCGGAAATCAAATCAAGAAATAGAAGCTGAAGCTTTGAAGTATACCTTTAGAGATAATCGTCGATAAAATTTATCAGGCTTTCATCAAACTTTTTAGACCAACAGTTTCAAGCAACTTATTATGAGTAAAACACCATATATACGCGTAGGCACGTCCTATTATAAATTGGTAAAAGCACCAACCATAGCAGGACATTTCAATAAAATTCTAGTTCATTGGAATATGGAGACTATCAAACAAGATCACGGTAAGGATCATTTGAGTACCGTTCCTAAATATGATGGCTTTACCTGCATTCCAAACCATATAGATTTTAAACAGGAATACCAGAGCTTTTATAATATCTATTCTCCTTTGGGGAAATCAGCAAAAGAAGGAAATTTATCATTATCCCTAAAATTCATAAAGCACATTTTTGGAAAACATTTTGAACTGGGCTTGGATTATCTGCAATTACTATATCTAAAACCCATTCAAGTATTGCCCATTTTATGTTTGGTGTCCAAAGAACGCTCCACGGGAAAAAGTACTTTTTTAAAATGGCTCAAGGAGATTTTTGACAACAACCTCACCTATCTGACTAATGATAGCTTTAGTAGCCAGTTCAATGCAGATTGGGCAAACAAGCTTTTAATATGTATTGATGAAGTGCTATTCAACAAAGAAGAACTCACAGAGCGTATCAAATATTTGAGTACAACCAATATTAATAAGTTGGAAGCAAAAGGAAAGGACAAGCGGGAAGTTGAATTCTTTGGGAAATTTATTCTATGCAGCAATAATGAAGATAGCTTTATAAAAATTGATGCCAATGAAACCCGATTCTGGGTCATTCAGATTCCGTCGATTGAAAAGGAACAGACAAACTTCCTTGATAATTTAATTAAAGAGATCCCTGCATTTATGCATTTTCTAGAGCATAGGGAGCTTTCCACTTCACACCAAACAAGAATGTGGTTTACGGCGCAACAAATTAAAACAAACGCCTTAAAAAAGCTAGTACAGAACAATCGAAATAGAGTTGAAAAGGAATTGGCTAGTATTATTTTAAGTGTTATGGAAAAATTTGAGATGGAAGAGGTTCATTTCTGTCCAATGGATGCTTTGCACGCCTTAAATAAAACCCGAGTTAAAACAGATTTAACACAACTCCGAAGACTCTTAAAGAATGATTGGAAATTAAACAATCAGGACAACTCAAATGGTTATCAAAAATTTGTGATTTGGACTGATGGTGATATCAACTTAGTAGAGGCAAAAGGGCGGTATTTTACCATTGAAAAAACATTTTTGACTCAAAATTTCGATGAAATGATGACAGATTGAGTTGAAGCCACTATTTATAAGGGATAAAGCCGTCATCAAACTGTCATCATTTTTTCATCAAAAATAAAAGTGATGACAGAAAAGAAGTAAAAAAAATTAAGAATGATGAAACGATGACTAATTGATGATTCAAAAAAGCTAGTAATAGTAGGCTGTCCAATGGGGTTGTCATCAAATCATCAAAAATTACCTAAAAACAAATTGGCTTATGAAAAGAAAAAAAATAACTTGTGAAACAGCCCGAAATATTTCTATCGTAAAGGCGCTAGAAAGATTAGGGCACTTTCCCAAAAAAGCATCGGGAAAAGAAGCTTGGTTTCTGAGCCCCCTTCGGTCAGAAACACAAGCCTCTTTTAAAGTATCTAAAAAACACAATCGATGGTATGACCATGGAAAAGGAATTGGAGGAAATGTAATTGACCTCATAACAAGAATACTAAAATGTTCTGTTAAAGAAGCCTTGGGATTTCTAGGTAATGACATTCCTGTTTTTTCTTTTCAACAGCAGAAAATTTTTACTAATCTGTCAAAAGTAGATCAAAAGACGGAAATTAAAATATCCATTGTCAAAACCAAGAGAATTGAACATCCTGCTTTAATTCAGTATTTGCTTCGGAGGAAAATTTCTGTTCCAATTGCCGAACAATTTTGCAAAGAGGTTTGGTATCATTACAATGACAAACACTATTTTGCCATTGGACTTCAAAATACATTGGGTGGTTGGGAATTACGCAATAAATTCTTAAAGAATTGTAGTAGCCCTAAAAGTTATACCTACTTCAAAAAAAACAAAAGTGAATTGATCATTCTAGAAGGGATGTTTGATTTATTGTCATTTGTTGAATTAGAATTTGAAGATGCAAACAATAAAGACTTTATAATTCTGAATTCGATTGCTTTTATAAAGGATATTGAAAAGTATATCAAAAGCTATAAAAAAGTAAGTCTCTATTTAGACAATGATACTCCAGGAAGAAAAGCCACAGCATATTTAATAGCAAATAATAATCAAGTAATTGATTGTAGTCAGATGTACAAAAATTATAAAGATCTAAATGAATTTTTAAAAGATGAAAAGGGAACTAAAATATAAAAAAAGAAACGAGAACATAAATCCAGAGAACGGAGAATTATTAATCGAGCAAAAAAAGAAACTCGAAGAAAAAGTATTGCTCCTGGATATGAAATCGATACAAAATGAAGATACCATTGAACTGGAAATAGCTCCAAATGATTCTGAAAAGGAAATAGCATTGGGTAGGAATTCAAGATGTGTGTCTGTGGACACAAACTTGCCTGCTCCCCTTGGTCGCAAGAAAAAAAAGTCTTTTAAGGCGAAAAGTGAAATTATCAAATTTAGATGCTCTCTCTACGAAAAGAAACTTTTGAAAGTAAAAGCAAGAGGCTGTGGATTGACATTGAGTGAATACGTTAGACGTATCGCATTCAACCAACTCATAAAGGAACGGTTTTCAGAAGAACATATTGAAATCTATAAAATGTTGATCAAATACCACAACAACTTTAAGTCCATAGGAAACATGTTTAAAAAACGAAATCCAAAACTAACAGATGCGGTACATGAATTAGCCAATGAAATAAAAAATCATCTTAAAAAATTTCAGTAATGATAGGAAAAGGAAAAAGCATCGCACATACTGGAGCTTCCATGTCCTATGGTTGGAATCAAGAGAAGGATTCAGAAATTGTTCTAAAACAATATTTGTATGGAGATTCTCCTGCTGAAATCACAAAAGAATTCAAAATAATACAAGATCAGAATTACCATTGTAAAAAGAACACCTTGTCATTTGTAATAAGTCCAACAATAGAAGATGGCAAACGACTAGAAGCTAAAGATTTACAAAAAATCACAAAACGATTTATTCAAGAAATGAATTTAGGAGAGTGTCAAGCAATTGCATTCGTACATCAGGACAAAGATCATAAACACATTCATTTATATGTAAATCGAATCGATTTTAAGGGAGTCGCTTATAATGATAGTTTTATAGGGAAACGGAGTCAATTAGCAGCTGAGAAAGTAGCTGAAAGTATGCAGCTCACTACGGTAAAGCAAGTACAATTTGAAAAGGAATTTGATTTAAAAGAAATTAGAACAGAAATCAAAAGAAGACATGATTTAAGTCTAAAACAGTTTTCTCCCAAATCTTTTGACCAGTATATAGAAGCAATGGAAACAAATGGTGTAAAAGTGATTCCAACAATAAATAATCAAAATAAGCTGCAAGGGTTTCGATTTGAGTTTGACAGATACAATTTAAAAGGAAGTGAGATCCATCGGAATATGTCAGTTGGTAATATTGGAAAAAGTATTGCGGAAATTCCAGGAGCATCTATTTTTAAAAATAAAAGCAACAGTATTAATCTATTGGGAAAAGTCATTGATTTAGCCCCAAACATTGCTTTAAAGATTACTAAGATAATTATCAAAAAAGCAATAAAATACGGAGTTTCATTTTAAATAAAAACTATGGCAAAAATTGAAGAATTAACGGAATTACTAGTTACTGAAATCAACAACTTTGAAAAAAGTATCCAAAAACTAGAAACGCTCAGTGAAAAAATCAACGCAACTAAAATTGGTATTGATATAACGGAGTATAAATCAATAATTGAATCGCATCAACAGGAAATGGCGTCACATATACAAACCATTGAACGCTTTGAAGAGGATTTTGAAAATCAATTGAAACAGGCAAAAATATATCCAACTTGGGCTGTAATTGTATTTATTATGAGTGTTTTGATAAGTATGTTATCCTTGTTTTTTGTTCTATATTAATAAGGGTAATTATTATTGAACTCTAAAATTAGCTTACGGACGTTGTGAGATGGATCTCCTAACTCAGGTGCGACTTAGGTATACTAATTTCACCTTGAAAATTTTGAATTTTTAACACGGTCAAATTAATCTCTTGCCAACCATTTTTGAGGCCAAAAGAATTTCTTTTCAATACGCTCTTCACAAAGTAATGGGAGTGTATTGAAAGGGAATTTGAAAATAATTACGAACAAGTAAAGGAGTTACACATAGAGCACTACTTTATCAAGATTTGTTATTTTACTTTGGAAGTTTATAATCTTTGCAAATTTCTTTAAATAATTCACTTGGGTCTGCTTCAATGGCTAAGGCAATTAGAAACAACTCCTTAACCCGAAGTTTTGTTCTAGGGTTATTAGAAAGATCACTCATTCTTGTTTTGTTAATTCCCGTTTTCCTTGCAACATCAGATCGGTTAATTGATCTCTTGGTTAAATATATTCCTAACTCGGTCACTTTTCAAAAATTTAGACAATAAAGTTACTTATTCAGATCAAGTTTTCCGAAAAACAGAACTTTTGTTTTGAAATTGATCTAATTTTTATTACATTTGGTCTGAATAACAGATCAAGTGATCTTAAAAAAGGACTTTTAGTATTATGTTTAATCTCATCTAGGAGTGATTAACACGTCAGTCCAAGTAAAAACAACAGAAACCAAAGAAATTCTAGTATCCAAATGGGGTAAAATGGTAGCATTTTAAAATTATTTATAACTTAATAGATATACAAAATGAAAGAAGACAACAATATTCCGACACAATTCCCTCTCCAGAAAGAGCTATTAGACCTTTTAAAGGAACTCTTACCATTGCATTCAGTAAATGTGATTAGCGTTCAAAAAGAAAAAAAGAAAAAAGAAATTTTTTTATCGCCAAAATGTACAAATCCACAAAAGCTAGTAATCTATACACTACTTATAATCACTCATAAGCCTATTTCCAAAAGATTAGGAGAGTTTATGGACGATGTATTCAATAAAATGCAACATCGCTGTAAAATCTATGCCATTATGTATACATTGTCAAATGCAAAGAAGCGATTGGATTTTGGAAACAATTTTCTGTCTCAAGCCGTTTTTCAAACCCCCTGTATCTATAAATACGACAACTCTCTATTAAAGTTCAAGAACTTTCCGTTGCTTTTTTATCATAAAATTTACCAACGCATTCTAGATACTTGGAAGACTCGTATGGATCGTGCAGAATACCTACTTTCCGCAGTAGACGGTAGTGAATCCAGAGAAGATTCCACAGCCAGATTATCCGTGATGCACTATGCAATAGAACAGGTATGCATGGCACTTATATATGTGTTTTGGGAATATCAACCTAAACACTATTCGCTATCCTATCTGTTGCATTTATGTAGTCACTTTACCCAATTACCACAAACCATATTCCCAAAAGAGACTTATGGCTTGCATCGCATCTATTATATGCTGTGCAATGCGCAACATATTATGCGATTCAAAGTTAAAGATGAATTCTCGCAAGGAGATACAGACAAGGCTTATAATCGTTGTGAAGAGTTTTATTATGAAGCCAAGAAACTGGGAGAAAAACAATTGGAACAGCTACAGGAGCTCCATTGTAAACAATCCAATCAGAAATCATCTTTAAAATTGGAATGCCATGAAAAACAAAGCTAAAAAAACAAAAAAGGACTCCTCAAAAAAAGCGGTATCAAAACTGAAAAAGATAAAGAAACTGAGCAAAGAAAATTTTGTATTGCTAAGACCAATTGGTGGCGTTCGAGGAGGTCATTACCTAGATAATTGTCGTGTTTACGACTATTTTGGGTTGTTCTGCACTTTAAGATCCACACTTAATGTGTGTATTCTTGCCTTGGAAGGGCAAATAGATTTGACACTAGATATAAAAGACAAAGAATCTGATGTGATAAGCGTATTGGAGTTTGCTAAAAACCTAATTCCATTAGAAGAAGGTCAGTTTTTAGATGAAATGAGAGCACTTATGTTATCCGATAAAGAAAATGAATAATATTATTATGGAAAATGATAAAGGAAAATCTGACAAAGAAAAAATAGCAGCGGTTAAGCAATTGTTAAATCCAAGAAAACGAAGACATTACAAAAGTAGTGACAAGCCAACATTGCAAGAAGTAACCTTTATGGTCACAGATAATGGAGAATTGCGTTATATCATCTCTTGTCTTTTAAGGGTGTGTATATTGGCATTGGATGGAGAAGGAGAGCTTAGTTCACCAAGACTTCCAAATTGTTCAAAGGAGCTCACGGTTGCTACTCTGTTAGAGTTGATAGATTCGATATTGCCAGACGAGCAATTAGAAAGTTATGATAAAATTGAGCAATTAATACTAGGAGAGCAAGGTTTACACTAACAACTTTAAATACTTCACAAGAAAGGCCTTACTTTTCTTTCTCTAATAAAATGGAAAAACTGGACAGGAAAATTTGATTAAATTAGGGGTCTTTGATGTTTATCAATCTTTGGGTAAAGAAAAATTTAAAGAGATGTTAGAGTTCATTAGGATGAATCAGATTTTTATATGAATTCAAAGGTTAAAAATGAGTGCTTTGTTAATTTTTTTAAGTATTTTTATTAAACTGTGGTATTTAAAATTTAATTAAATTAAATTTGTGAATTAGGCTATACTGATAATCGTTAATGAAAATATCTCAAAATCTTATTAAAGGCTTTCAGGTTCTTGGTTTTGACCAAGAGAAAAACGATTGTCTTTTCTTATGCCAAGATATAGATTCAATAGATGATTTAGAGCTAAGAATTCACTTAGAAAAAGCTAACCTTTTCAATGCTGATGCAGTTTTCTTCAGAAAAGAATTAGATAGATTTAAGCCTCAAGTTTATTTATATGATTTTACAAATGAACTATTCAATGAAAATGATTTAACAGATATTCAGAAGAAAGTTTGGAGTAATGGGAGTGTACCCATAGTCTGTGCTTTTTATGATACGGAAATTAAAATCCTTGATTGTACACAACATATAAAAAAGGACAATACACCAGTATATCTCGCAAATATTGAAATCGTTGCACGAGCGCACCAGTTATATAATGAACAGTTTGCTGTAAAAATTAAGACAGGCGCATTTTGGGAAGAAATAGAGAATAAAAATAAATTTAAGTTTAATTCTTCTGCTTACGACATATTAATTCAATGGATTAAAGAAATTATTAGGCAAACATCCTTTTCAAAGAATTCTTCTCAAAAGAAAATTATTAAGAAAGTCATTATTCAATCAATAATGATTAAGTATTTAGAAGAGAGGAAAGACGAAAAAGGGAATAGCCCATTTAATAAAAAATACGTTAAAAGGTACGATAACGCTAAGGACTTTGTAGATGTCTTAGAGAAAAATAAGTTGGTAGATTTATTAGGGGATTTGCAAAGAGATTTAAATGGGAACTTATTTGAATGGTCTGATGAGGAAAAGGAAGCGATTAAATCGATAGACTTATCTTCTCTGTCAGAAGCTTTAAAAGCGTACAAAAAGCCTGAAGAAATAAATAACAATATCTTCGAATTAATTAGATTCTATGAGTTTAGTTATATCCCTGTAGAGCTGATTAGTAGAATTTATGAAGAATTTTTAGCAGGAGATACAGATGTTAATTTAAATCAGAAGAACAAAAAACAGAAGGAAGGGATTTTTTATACACCATCGCATCTTGCACAGCTTTTAGTTGATGAATCGATGCCTTTAAAGAATTATAATAATGTAGATTTATCATCATATAAAATTTTAGACCCTGCTTGTGGATCTGGAATTTTTCTCGTTTTGGCATATAAAAGATTAGTACAATGGTGGAGGCTTCAAAATAATTTTAAAAAACCTAAACCTTCGGATTTAAATAAACTTTTATCTTGTGTTTATGGAGTTGACAAAGAAGAACAAGCTACAAAGTTGACGGCTTTTAGTTTGTGTTTAGCTCTTTGTGATACGTTAAGTCCAATGCAAATAATTTCGGATTTAAAGTTTGTCGATTTAACAGAAAATAATATTCTGTTTTCTGATTTCTTCATTGATGAAATCAAAAATCCTAAAGAAGATTCTGACTCTTTCGAAAATTACAAGAGACAGAAAGTGAATTTCTCAAAATTACGAGAAATAGAATTTTCAATAATAATAGGGAATCCTCCTTTTGATAGAGGTGCGATTGACAATTATTCTAAACTTTGGAAGAAAGAGGGTATTAAAATACCTCAAGGTCAAATAGCCTTAAAATTTCTATCTGAAACTTTACCATTCCTTTCTGAAAATGGAATTCTGTGTCTTATTATAAAATCATCTAGTTTATTATATAACTCTTCATCAAAAGATTACAGAGAAGCTCTTTTTACGAACTATAATGTTTCTCAAGTATTTGATTTTACTCCGTTAGCAAGAAATAAAAGTTTATGGGATAATGGAGCAGATGTAGCTACGGCAGCTATTTTTATAGAAAATAGAAAACCGGATTTTCGAAAGAATATTTTACACTTACTTTTTAGAAGAACTAAAGCGGTAAAAGAAAGGATAAGTTTTGAAGTGGACGATTATGACTTTAATTTCATAAACAGAAATGATGCAATAACTAATCCATATATATGGAAGATTAATTTACTAGGAGGAGGGCGTATCTCTGAATTAATCAATAAGTCCAAAGAGTTAGAAACTTTTCAAGATTATATTGACACTAATGATTGTGAAGTTAATGAAGGCTTTATAATCGGAACTACTGGGAAATTAAAGCCTGATTTTATTTATAAAATCAGGACATTACCAACATCTACGGGTATTTCTGAAGATGGAATTAATTATGATAAATTAATTCCAATGGATAAAAACACTAAGTTTAAGCAAATACATTGTTCTTCAATTTTTGAAGCTCCAAATATTATTCTTTGGGAGAATATTGGAGAGAAAAAACTACCTGTTTTCCTGAATAAAAGGGAAAGTTTTTCATTTAGACATAAATTGATAGGTCTAAAATCGAATGATATAAATGTTCTAGAGTCTATTGAAAAGAATTTTAATCTTAATTCAGATTTTTATAGGTTCTATATGTTTTGTGTAAGTAGTCAATTGCTCATAAATAAGAACACTGCTATATTGAAAGGGGATTATATGAACTTACGTTATATAGATAATAGAAAGACATTTTTGTCATCACTAGATGAAAAAATCATTAGTGATGTAAATAATTATTTTCAATCTTTTCTCAGGAATGGAGAAAAATCTAAAGCGGTTCAACGGGTGTCGAATAATGATTTTAAAGATATATTCTCAAACTACGGCGATGAATTCTCGAAAGTTTTAAATCTTTTATATCAGGAAAATAAAAACAAATTTAGGTTATCTCAAGTAGATGAGATTTTAGGAGGAGCTTACCTAGTATCTGTATTCAAATATGATAACCAAAATAAAGATGTTGTATATACTTCTTGTGAAATGGAAAATGTGCAGTCTTTATCTGATTTTGAAATTACAAAACATCTAAGTTCTAAGAGAATTATTCTCTTATATCACATAAAAGATACAATCATCATTATTAAACCAAATCAATATAGGTATTGGTTGTCACTTTCGGCTTATCGTGATGCAGACAAGTCAATTATTGATCTTTCTAAAATGGGGTATTAATATGATTGTAGATAATAACAATAAAGGAATTGATGATTCCACCAATCATAGCTATCCAAGGAATAGATTATTGGATAAAGTGATTGAATCAATTCAATCAACTTCATCAAGTTTTATTGAGGTATTGCTCAATGAAAAAAGAAACAATTTTAATGAAGATGAGCTAACTCTTTTATTTGCCAATCAAAATCAGGTGCAAATTAATAAAATTGGTATTTCTATTCGTGTGGGAGAGCAATATAGAGATATCTATCATAAAACTAAAGGAATTCCAGATTTACATTATTCTATATTGGAAGAAGGAGTGAATTATGAACCTATTTTTATTATGGAAGCAAAGAGATTACCTTCTCCATCAGCTAGTAGGGAAAAAGAATATGTTATAGGTAAAACGTCTTCAGGAAATCCAAATGGAGGAATAGAAAGGTTTAAGCTAGAAAAACACGGTAAAGGATTAAATGAATGCGGTGTTTTGGGGTATGTAGAAAAAGATTCTTTTGATAATTGGTTGCAGGTAATCAATAAATGGATTTTAGAATTAATTCCAAATTGGTCTGAATCAGAGTTTTTAAATTTAATATCCATTGAGAATGAACAAGCTTATTTAAATTCAGAGACTATTCGGAAAAATAGCAAACTTAAAGTTCATCATTTTTGGATTGATATCACAGGGGCTGTTAATAATAATTAAATAATTTTTAATACTGTGGATTACGAAGATTTTATGCCTGAACTTACTGATAAGGAAAAACGTTATGTAAAACGTATTCAAAAACAGTTACATTACTGTTCGTATGACCAACCATATGATGAAGGAGAGGTGGTTTGGATTTTTGGAGATAAAACGGATCTAACGGATTTGCTTTATGATTGTGGAATTCCAGAAGAAAGTTGGGAAAATGTTATTGCTCATTTATATTGCCCAGTATGTGGACATTCAAACTTTGAATTAGGAGAAATAGTTGGACTTCAGACACAATATGACCGTGAGATTGAAAGTCATTATAAGAAAGCTGAAAAGCAATATGGTAAGCAGATTAAAGAATTTGAAAAGCACCTTGAATTTGCTCCAATGCTGGGTTATCAGGATAAATTTGGCAGAAATCTTTATAGAGAAATAAAAGCTAAAAACTTACCCGTGACTCAAATTTCTGGAGTGTATTATAGGGCACGAACAGTACAATCCTCAGAGGTGTATACCTCAAGTAAAATGTTTAATGCTCCAAATGGTAAAACGACAGAGGGGCGTTTTAATCACTCTGGACAGAGTTATTTCTATCTGGCTAATGAAAAAGAAATTGCATTGAAGGAGGTGGCATCAAAAGAAGAATCATTACTGATTTGGTGTCAAAAATTTGAAATTTCCAAAAATGTAAAAAATATCTTGGACTTGTCATTTGATTGGTTAGAAATGTCTGTTTCAACTTCCGCATTATTGCTTTCACTGAAAATGAATAAAGTTATGGATAGGTCTGAAGGAAATATAGATTATTGGAGACCAGATTATTTTCTTACAAGATATATAATGGACTGTGCAAAAAGTGAGGGTTACAATGGTATTAAATACAATTCTACAAAGGATTATTCTGGACATAATATTGTTCTTTTCTATCCCGAAAAATTATCTATAGAAACACTGGGTAAACCATCTATAGAAAATTTTATTAATGAATCTTTTGACAGAATGGACTTTATGGATTTACCTAACATTTAAAACAAACCACCCCGATAATTTAAATAATTATCGGGGTGGAAAATTGCTATGAAAAAGAAGTTAAAAATTCCATTGGAATTTTTAACTTACTCAAAAATACAAAATTATTTACTGGTTTTAAGATTAAGAGAATATCTAGTGCTTTTTAATGTTCAAGTCTTTTTAAAGATGTGTTTCCCCACTAAATCAGTTAAATCTCTTGTTGCAGTAGAAGCAGATGTTTTAGCAATTTTTGTATAATTATCTGCAATCAATCCACCACCTGGGCTTGCAATAAAAAAGGGGGCAATTAATTGAGTAATTAGTTTATTTGTTTTTTTAAACAGTCTTAAAATAATGTCTGAGTAAATGTAGTAACTCCACTTTTTATGTGACGACATAGGAGAGAAGTGGAATGTGTGTGGAATGGTAGATTTTTTCACTTATTTTGTTTTACTTTAGTGAAAATTATAACCTATTTCATTTGCAATTTTTAAAAGACTTATTAGATAATAAAGAGCCGGATAATTGGTGGCAAGAGTACAAAGATTTTTGTAAAAACATTAATAAAGTGGACAGAAGTCTTTTTATTGAAGCATTACCAGTTTTATTAAAAAAACTGGAAAACAATTATTCGCACAGAGATCTTAGAATAGCATTGGAAACTGAGTCAAAAAAGAAGGCTTCTTTTGGCAAGGAAATTTATGCAAAGATATTGATAGCTCAGAATCCATATTTATATGACACTTTAACCGATGTTGTATGTGGTTTGTTTCAATCAGACCAAAAGTTTGCAATTACCAAAATCAAAAGCTTAATTAATGATGCTGAAATAAATCTAAGTAAAATTGGTATACAATCTTTAGCAAAAATTGATATGCTAGTTAAAACTACACCAAAAGCCTTTATCAATTGGATTGAGAAGCGATTTAATGACATTACTAATACTCAATCATTAGCCGATTTATGGCCATCAATTTTCTTTACTGTTAGAATTAAAAGAAATGCATTAAAAAATGCTGATATTATCATAGACAGACTATCAAGTGTAAAAACTATAGGTATTCAATTAGAACTCATTTATTTTTTAGACCATAATATCGATTTAGAAAAGGAAATGCATCTATTTGAGAAATACCTTCCTTTATTACTTCAAATGGATTCTGAGCATAAAGGTGCATACAATCATTTAGCGTATAGATTGGAGAATCTAGCCAAATCTAATATGGACTTAGTTGTTGCTTTTTTAAGAGACTGGGTGGCTCTAGACGTAAAAAATGCTCGAAATATAGAATTGTTCAGTCATTTATTGAATACGTTATGTGATGATTTTTATAGTGATTTTCAAAAGCTTTATACAAATTGGTTAAACGAAGACAATCCAAATTTTCATATTGCCATTTTTAATATGAATGGAGCTCAATATATGAGAGACCTTTCAGGATTAACGGTTTCTGAAGATATATTAAAAGAGTTTTCTGACTACGATATTGAATATATAACATACAAAATATTTGCTTATGTTTATGATAAAGACACCTCGTTGTCCTTAATATATTCAATACTTGAACAAAAAGTAGATAATAAAGAAATTGTAGTTTTTTTAGCTGACTTGTTTATTAATCATCTCATATTTAATTACTATTCAACAATCGAGTTTTTAAACTTGAAAAAGAAAACTGCTAGTAAAAAACTTAAAAAAATAATAAAAGATATTGTTGAAGAGGGAGAAAGTAAATATAAGGCTTATTCAGATTTAGCCGTACTAAAAGAGTTTGCGCCTTCAGAGAGACGTCTTATACATTACAACAAAATTCAGAATAAAAAATTTAGCAAATCTTATAAGGAAAGTGAAGCAAAAAGCCCATCATTTTTTAACACTCTTAAAAGCATTAATTACAGAACAGGGAAATCAATATTTGCCAAATTTGAAGGGGAATATACCCAAAAGATGACACCAGCACTTATATCTCATTCTGGAGAAATGCCGAGAGGCGAGTTTATAGACCCTATTGGTCAAGCAAAAGAAAGGTTATTATGGCAAAATTTTAAAAGAAGACAATGAGATTTTTACTTAGCGAATATATAAACCTATTAAAGGAAGATAGAGAACTAGATACTTTAATAACCGATCTTTTAGTTGGAATGAAATTTATAACCATTTCAAAGCCAATGAAAGGTCGTCAGTTTGGTGTAGATATTTCGGCTGTTGGAATAGATCCTGAAGATAGCATTAAAAAAGTATTCTTGTTTGCGGTTAAACAAGGCAATTTAACTAGGACCACATGGGATGGAAACGTAAACGCAATCCGTTCTACGCTCAACCAAATAAAAGATACTTATATACCCATTTCGCTAACAACGAGTTTAAAAAAACTTCCTATAAAAATAATAGTCTGTACCAATGGAGTTAGAAATCAAAATGTGTTGAATGATTGGACGCAATACGTAGAATTGAACACTACAGACAAAGTTAAATATGATTTTTGGGGAACTGGAGAAATAAGTGCGATGTTAGACGAGTATCTAATTAGCGAAAAATTGTTCCCACAAGAACATCAATCGTTATTGAGAAAAACATTAGCATTTTTAGATTTACCAGATTATGATTTGTCACATTTTTATGCACTAATTCAACAAATTTTAGATAAACCATCAAAGCAGAAAAGGCAAATCTTAAAAAAGCTTAGACTAGTAAGATTATGTTTAAATATCATTTACAAATGGTCTCAGGATAATGATAATTTAAAGCCTTCAATTTTCGCAAGTGAACGAAGTGTGCTTCTTGTTTGGCATTTTATACAAGAAGGAGACCATTTAGAAAAAATCTATGTAAGACAGGAATTCTATAAAATCCATCTTTTAAAAAGAGCGATTGATGTAAACTATTTTAATAAAGTAGTCAAGCATTACCAAACAGAACATAGTCTTTATAAATACAGTAGAAATAGTTTAGAATATAGTCTTAATGTTTGGGAAGAAATAGGCATAATAGCAACCATAGGGCTGACTGAAATACAAGAATTTCGAATCCATTTTCGTGAAGATAATAAAGAACAAGCTGAGATATACTATAAAAGTGCTGTATCAATAAGTAATGCATTAGGCTTATTTATAGAAAATAATCCACCTTCAAAATATCCAGAGTATGATTTGCATAGTGTAGAAATTGCACTAGCACTTTACTTACTAAATTTTACTAGAAACTTCAATCGAGCAAAAAACTGGATTTCAGCAATGACTTTAGGTTTTAACGATAGATATAGAATTAGTAAGTTTTTCCCATTATTTAGAGAGAGTTACGATAAGCTTGTAGACATCCATAATGGCGATGATAACTGTGAAATTCAATCTTCAATGATAGTGCCACTATTGGCAGAATATGCATTAGTTTTTAAAGATAAAGACTTATATCAATTTATAAGAAAAGTAACTAATGAACTTTTTCCTGATTTGAATTTACAAATTTGGTTTCCACTTGAAGAAATGGAAGATAAAATCTGTGTACAGAATTACAGTAATGGAGAAGGAACACTAAAACATTCTGTAACACTTTATGAAGATGCTGAAGAATACAAAAAAGAAATGTTAGCTGAAATTGATCTTTTTGGACAGGAAAAGGATTTTAAAATTTTCACTCATGGCTTTGATATTATAGCTCACGTTGCTAGTAGGCATTATAAAAGTCAGCCTTTCCCTTTAACTTGGAGAATTTTAATGGGATAGTTAACTATTATGAAGAATTACTATTAACTTTAGAAGTTGGTATTTTGAGGATATTTAAAATGACCTCATAAAATTTTGGTAAAACAATAGGAGAGTAGAACGTAATATTTTAGGGGTTTAGTAATTTATACCGTTGATAATTAGTTATTTACAGTTAGTTATAAATAAACTAAAGAAATCAAATGTTTCCTAAAATATAGCGAATAAGCCGTAATTGTTTCCAAAGTTTTATGCAGCCTTGATTTTTTTGTTTCTTTTTTCATCAAGGAAAAAAAGGAAAAGAATTAAAGATTTAAAAGGTACAATGTTTAATTTCTATTTTACATAATAAATCTTTTTATAGATAATATATTGTCTATTTGGTATTTTTTTTGTATATTTGGATAATATATTATCTATTTATGGGAAAGTATAGTTTAAATAAATTGCCTTCTGATATTCTTATATCTATTTCACAGAATGTTGTGACATTAAGAAAAGAGAAGGGTTGGACACAGATAGATTTAGCTGAGAAATCTGATGTTTCATATGGGAGCATTAAAAGATTTGAACAATCAGGTCAAATATCATTTGAATCCCTTCTTAAAATTGTAGAATCATTAGGGAGACTTTCTGAATTTGAAAATATTCTTTTACCTCCAAAAGATAGTCAGAGAATTAAACAACTTTTTAAATCTTATTAATCTAGGTGAAGAAATCTACTCATATAATAAAAACTGAAAGAAGAAAACATATAAATGTTTCCATTAAATTTTCAGGAGATGAAATTGAAGTTGGAAAACTAATATTGGATAATAGGTCAGTTCATTTTAAATATAATGATGAATTTTTAACGCTCGGTTTGAACCTATCTCCAATCAAGTTGGATTATGACGATAGTATTCAAATAGCTAAGCCAGAACCTTTTCATGGAATATTTGGAGTATTTGATGATTCACTTCCAGATGGGTGGGGAATGCTATTATTAAATAGAGCTCTAGAGAAGCAAGGGTTATCATTGAATGATATTAACATCTTAGATCAACTTGCATATATAGGTGACTCAGGTAAAGGTGCACTAATATATCGTCCTGAAATTAAATATGCAGAGAAATTCAGTGGCAGTATTGAAATTGATCGATTGAAAACAGTTATGGATGAAGTCTATAATGGCACCAGTACTGAAGTAATCGAGGAACTTATGTTTTTAGGAGGCTCATCAGGAGGAGCAAGACCTAAAGCAAATGTAGGATATAACCCTAAGACGGATGAATTAACACACGGTTTTAATAATCTTCCAGATGGATTTGAGCATTGGATTATTAAATTCCCAAGTTCTGAAGATCCGAAGGATATAGCTAACATTGAATATGCCTATTATAAAATGGCTCTTGCTGCAAACATTGAAATGAGCGAATGTAAATTACTTAAAAGTGCCACTGGTCAACAAATTTTTGCAACCAAACGCTTTGATAGAATTGGTAATAATCGAATTCACATGCACTCAATGGCTGGACTTAATCATGATAACTTTCGCATGAGTAGTATTGATTATGGACATATTATCGCTACTGCATACAATTTAGAAAAAAATGCTACTGCTCGTAAAAAAATATTACGTCTCGCTGCTTTTAACATATATAGTCACAATAGAGATGATCACTCCAAAAATTTCTCATGGTTAATGGATGATTCAGGGATCTGGACTTTAGCTCCAGCTTATGATTTAACGTATTCATCTACTGCAATTAACGAACACAGTACTAGAGTAGCTGGAGAAGGAGCGAATCCAGGTAGAGTTAATATTATGACTCTAGCCGAAGAATTTAGTATTAGTAAACCATCTGAGATAATTGAAGAAGTCCTAGAATCTATATCTCATTGGCCTGTTATTGCAAAAGAATGTGGAGTTAGTTCTGATTCGATTAATAGAATACAAAAGAAATTTGAGCAACTAAGAGACTAGATTTAATTTCTATTTTACATAGTACTATAATGTACCTCGTTATGTAACTTTTTTTTTATGAAAAGTTTTATACCCAAAAGTTTTTCTATAAAGTTAATAGAACACTTTTTATACTGACTGACAGAAGGAGGGAAGTGTAATGTGTGCGGAATGGAATATAATTAAAATTATAAAAGTGAATATCCAAAAAATCTTTTAAAACAAATTTGACAAATATTATTTATAATAATATAAATAATGCTATTTACTTAGAATTAAATCTGAGTTAATAATTTGTAAACTTCATTAGCCTCTTCTGCTTTCGGAGTTTCTCTCCAATTCCAATCAGAGTTTTGATTCAAAGCAAGTTTGAATACTTTTCGCATGTATTGTGATTCAAACTCTTCACAAATATTTTTCGCAACAAATATTTTTTCTTCTGGAGACTCGTAATAAATATATTCATTACTTCCTACAACATCTCGTAAATCACTTATGGTGTTATTTGCTTCAACCCATAGAAGATCTTTAAAGAGTAATAATTCGATTGAGACATTACAAGGAATTATATGCATATGTGCATGATCTACTGTACAAAGTATTTTAGAACTATTTCGTGCAGTTCCATGTTCGAAATAATGAATATCAGATTTATAGGTCTTCCGAAGTAATCTACTGATTTTTTCTTTAATTTTATAATAGTCTTCCTCTAACTTCTCATCTAACTGTGCAATACTCTTAATATGTTTTTTAGGGCAGATAATTGAATGTCCTGGTGTTATTGCACCTAAACTAGGTATTACTACAAAAGATTCATTTTCTAAAATAATTCTTCTAGTATACTGCGTTTCATTTAAAAGTTTACTAATTAAATCGTTTTCTTGTTCTCCATGTATTTGACTACAAATACAACATTTGTTATTATAAGTTTTCATAATTAAGCTTCTATTAGATTATGACTAAATTTTTTATTTAATTGTTTAAAATTTGATAGCTCTTCTTTGGTTATAGTTAGTGAACTCTCAAATAAATTAACAATATTTCTGGCAGATTTAATTGCCTCTTCCTTATTCTTCCAAGGAGCAGATTCAAACAATAAATTTACTGCTCTTAATATTTCAGATCGAATAAACCCTTCAGTTTCTTGAGATAATTTTTCGCAAGCTTCATCTAAAAATTTAGGTTTAGGACTGTAATTACTTGTTGACAATAATTGCTTCTTGGTAAAATCAACTATTTTTTTTCTAGCTAACAAATCCGGTGGGCCAACACCTAAAACATGATCAATTCTTCCTCCTCTTTTTATAGCAGAATCAATAGTTTCAAAATTATTTGTACAAATAAAAAAAACAATTTTACCTCGATCATGTAATTCTTGTAACTTCGGAAGCATGCAGGCTGTTACAAAAGCTGTTATTCCTCTGGTTTGTTCAGATTCTTTAGAAGGAACTCTATCACGAAATAACTCGTCACATTCATCAAAGATAACTACAGTTCGATTTAATTGCATAAGTCTATCAAAAACATCACGAGCCATTCTTTCTATACTCTCTAGACCTCCTTCAATAAATTGCCCAGGGTTTAGTAATACAACAGGCCATTTTAAGCCGTCTGCAACGGCTTTTACAATTGTAGTTTTAGAAGTGCCCGGAGGTCCAAATAAAAGAGCTGAAACAGATCTGTTTTCAGCAGACGGTAAATTTTGAGAATGATGATTAATTTTATTTATAAGTTTATCATCGAGATATTTTAAAATTGGGTACTCATGATTTGTCTCAGAATTTGTTTTATAATCATTCCATCTTAACCACCCAGGCCAATCATTATCTTCTGGATGTACAACAGCAAAAGAATTTAAAACCGTATAAAGATTCAATCGTTCATTTAAAATTTTTAAAGAACTTATGAATTGAAGGACATTGGCTGAAGTCCAAGATTCAATAATTTTAAAATTATATGGCTGAGAACTGCACCAACCTGATAATAAATTATTCTCATGCATCATGTGTTCTGTAGAATTTTTAACATAATCTAGACTTTTAATTAATCTTTCAAGTATTTCTTCAGTGTTAATATTTTCACAAACAAACATTTTATTATCAAGCAATTCATTAGAAGTTAGTGTTAGAGCCCAAGCAATTTCGTGAGTAGATATCTCAAGTCTTTGTGAATCAATATCCTTATTTTCATGAATAACTCTACCCATTGGCCAACATCCAGAAAAATCCTGTGAGTTTATTGCGATTTTCATAGCCGAGCTTAGGTGTTGTAAATTTTTAGCAATTTGATTTTGAGATAATGATGCAGAACAAAAAGCTAATGCAACATTATCACTTGGACTCAATGCTCCTCTAACCGATTTAGAAAGAAGATTCTCAGTTACAGATAGAATACTTGTGATAATTGTACCAATAATATCATCAACTCTTTTTCTCAATATTTTATCCTCAATAAATTCCAAACATAATTTTAATGCTCTAATTACATGAAATAATATAAACGGATGTTCACTTTTAAAATCATTTTGAAGCCCTTGCTCTACAAAGGAATGGATTAACAAATTTTCAACAGCTAAAACTAATTTATTTATTGCTTCATTTTTTTGTTTGAATTTATTTTCTGAAATCTTCACAATACGACAAAATGTTTGTATGTAAATGCTTAAGGTAAATTCATTTAATTCGCCATCCTTATTACCTGTGTACAACGAAGAATCTAAATCAATAAGATTTATGCTTAAGAATTTTGGAACTATCTCTTCAAATAATTTGGATTTGGTATTAGCCGAAATAAATTCTGGAGATCTAATAAATGTTGCTAAAAGTGATTCTGCACATCTAAAACTTACTGTTGGATAAAACTTATCGTCTTTAATTTTTCTATTTTTATGATTAGTTGAACGCCAAAACGTTTTTTTATCACTACTCCATAAATTAATTATCACATCAATAGATTCATTGCCTATTTGATATGCTTTATCATTGATGTAGTTATCTAATTTCATTTTATAAATAATTATTCGAGAAGAAGTGAAAATTGATACCCTTCTCCATTAATTTTTGGTTTTTTTCGAACTTCAAAGCTTGGTGACCTTGAAATTTTAATTTTAAGATTACTACCAGAATATTCGATATTAACTTTAAACTCAGAATTAACTTCTTCAATAGTTTTCGGTTTCAATGAGCTGTCAATTTGAGGTATTAAGGGCACTTCAAAATGAATAATATTTTTTTTGCCCTTATCAGATATAAAATTAATCATTTTTTTCTTCTTTTTAGACTTAGATATAGCCAAACTATTATCTTCATTAAAAAGCAGTAATTTACCTTCTTGATTATTAATGTCTTTTAAAGGCCTAATAGCAGTCTCTTCAAGAAATATTAAATCCTCAAAACCACCTCTCTTTTTTATTTTTTTATTTTTTATTTTTTCTAAATCTTGATCATTAAATTCACTAAACTTTACTAGCGAATCTAAAACTTCACTTATATCAGCTATTTCATTTAAAAGCTCTTTCGAGTGTTTAGAATTCCAAATTTCAAAAGCTTCTTCAATAACTTTTTGGGATAGTAATTTAATTGCTTCTTCTTTTGATAGTCTTCTTATTCTGGCTAATCCACCTGCTTCCTTAATAATAATTGGAATCTTATCTCTAACAAGTTTATTATAAGTAATTTTATTTTCTCTGGGCTCTGACTTAGCTATAGGAATAACATTTGCACCTGTTTTTGTCATTATATAATATGCATGTCCAAGTAAACTTCCTTGAAAATATAATGGAAGATTGTTTTCAAAAGCATATTTTGCACACTCAGTTAAAAAATCATCATCTCTTAACAAGTCAAATGATGGCATTATTAATAAACCTTTAAGTTTATCTGAGTTGATATTTGATTTAAGGCTCATAAGGTTTGACCAAGAATCAATGGTTCTAATCGAACTAGAATCAGGTAAAGTTCTTAAAGAATTTGAATACTGTTTAATAGGTAAAACTGTATAATGCCAAGGTAAACAACCATTTATAGCATTGTTATCCTCTAATTTAGCAAAAGCCATTAGTTGAATTTCTTTCCCAATTAAGTTAGCAAGATTTAGAGCCCATCTTCCTAATGTGATTACTTCTTTTTTCTTTAAAACACTGTTCCAGTCGTACGGTTCTTCAATTTTATATGGTTTCCAACCTTTGTCGTCTGGAAAAAGGCAAACGCTTTTGAAATTTTTATTTTGCTTTGTTTTGTTACTTTCTGGATAATAATACCATGTGTCATGAGGATAATAGAGAAGTCCATCGGGATAACCCCAGAGAGCATCAATTTGTATACGTTGAGCATTTGGAAATGCATGAACAAGAGCACTTGCTTTAGCAGAAAAAAGATATGATATTAAAAAAGTCCATTTTGAAAGTTTTAAGCCATTTTTAGAAAATTTAAGGCTTACTTTATTTAAAAAAGAAAATATATCATCAATATTATCTAGCGAACCACTGGTTGGTAGTAATAGGTCATCTCTCTCTACGTTCTTAGCAATATCACATCTAATAACAATAGGATGTTCACTAATCATTAGTTCTAAATCCTTTTTGATATTTTTTTGTATTTCTTGGTTTTTATTGTTCCAATCTTCTCCTTTAAGTAAATATACGTCAGATAAAGGTAAATTTACTTTTACAAATTTGGTTGGTGATCTTAATTTTTTCCAGTTTTCAGTATTAGCATTGGTAAAATGAGTTAGAACTTCGAACTTTTTTTTCACTGGAACAAGTTTTCCTTTTTCTTCAATTTTTATTGTTGCAGAATTTAGTCTTTCTTTTTTTCTAGATTTATCAACTTGAACAATCCAAACCTTGTTACTGTCCCATACCCATTCACAATGATATCTATCTCCATTATTTGATATAGAGTTTAAACTACTTCCTACTTTTCTTAGAGCAGAAAAAATATCCTTTTCTTTTTTAGCAATTAAATAATCTTCAAAAAATAACGATTTGGATATGATAAATTCTTGATTTTGGTGATCGATAATTTCTACCATCCAGCGGTTTTTATTTTCAGAAATTCTCCTTTCATTTGACATATGACCGGGTAAGCCAGGACTTATACATTCTTGAAGAATAAGAAACATCGAATCAGAACTAGCCGAATTAAGCAATGTAAATATTTTTTCTGAAATTAAATCAACAGAATTACTAACGACTATAGATTGATATTTACCCCTTATTGAAATATCTTCAAATGGAGAGTTTGAACGTATAAATATTTGCGAATCATTTGTGACAATATTACTTAAGAAAAACAAAAAAACATCTCTGTCAATTTTTGAAAAATTATTGATAAGATATTTTACATCAGGATTCTTTAACCATGAATCATAAAAACTCTTAGTAAAAACAAGAAAAGGGTGCGTCCATTTTTTAGGAATATTAAAAAGACCCATCGCTTTCCCCCCAATGAAATCTACATTCAATTTTTTAATGTCCAGAGTTTCCCAAGAGCCAAGAACTTTTCTATTGGTAACATTCATATTTAATAACCAAGTTAATTACAACTAATATAGTTATTTTTCAAAATATATTTATAATTAAAAGCTTAAATTAAAACTAATCTCATAAAAGTGCGATAAAATAATTGGTGAGTGTAGCACACATAATTTAGTTTTAAACATCATTATAATCTATAATTTTAGTCTAATACAGATTAGTTTTAATTGTTACAATGTTTCCTAAAATATAGCGAATAAGTCGTAATTGTTTCCAAAGTTTTATGCAACCTTGATTTTTTTGGCGTTGGCAAGCGGCTGCAAATTGAGTGTAAAATAAATTGAGATAACAATTTGGTTTTACAAAACAATAAAGTGATTGACAGCGGCAATTTAACATAATGGCAAATTATAGCTACAAATTAATAAACGAGAACTTTCTTTAGAATCGCATATTTAGAATTTTCTTAACCCAAGTACCAAATATTTTATAGAAATAGAATGTTCCTGGGATATTTAACATAATATGCAATTACAACTTACAAATGAGAAATACCCTTATAAACTAAATAATGAACATTTGTATTATAATTGTAATTATGTCAAGTAGAATAAATTTTTGAGGCTTATTTTGTTGAAGAAATTATTTATTTGTGCTATGCTAATAATATATTAAATATTAATGAATATCACATTACAATAGGATATTAGGTGTATTTAACTTGTGAAAACCAATAAAAATGTAAAATATCACATTAAAATATGATATTAGTAGTTTTTACGAGTTAAAATGTTTAATTTTATATAATAATCACAGTATAATGTTATTTTCAAAGATAGGAAACGCCATAAAAATACGTAGAAAACAATTACGCATTACGCAGCCAGATCTTGCGGAAATGGCAGAAGTTAGTGTAAACACCTTGTACAAAATAGAGCGAGGACAAGCAAACCCAACCTTAAAAGTACTAGAAAAAATACTAACTATTTTAGGAATGGAAATTCAGATAGATATTAAAAAATTACAGTAATAAATGAGAACTGTTGAAGTATATAGGAATCAAAATTTGGCAGGTATTTTAACTGAAACTAACCAGCGCAACTTTGTTTTTACGTATACCAATGTTTATTTTAATGATATTCAAAAACCAGCCATAAGTCTTACGTTACCAAAAACACAACAAGAATACCATAGCAACTTATTATTTCCATTCTTTTTTAATATGCTAAGCGAAGGTGTAAATAAAAAAATACAAAGTTTACAACTTAAAATTGATGAAAACGATTATTTTGGTTTACTTATGGCAACTTCTCAGTTTGATACTATTGGAGCAGTTTCAATAAAACCACTATAAAATGGATTTCACTAAATTAAAATATTGTCCAGGAACTCTAGCCGAAGGCTTTACTACTTATAGTAATACTTGCTTGAGAAAGGTTTTTAATGGAAAAAAAGTATCTCATATTTTATCCTACAATACGCCACAAAATAGCGAAGAAATAAATCAATTATTTATCGAAAATCGCAAGCGTATTTCTATTTCAGGAGTACAAGAAAAATTGAGTTTATTGTTGGAGAAAAATGAACTTCGTTTAACAAAACCAACAGAATTAGGCACGTATATTTTAAAGCCAATTCCAAGAGATTTACTTAAAGTAGATCAAGTCCCAGCAAATGAGCATGTAACAATGCAAATAGCCAAACAAGTATATAAAATTAATACTGCCGAAAACGCACTCATATTTTTTAATAATGGTTCTCCAGCATACATAACCAAGCGTTTTGATGTTAAAAAAGATGGTACAAAGTTTGGTAAGGAGGATTTTGCCTCACTTGCAGGTAAAACAACTGAAAATGCAGGTGATAATTTTAAATATGAATACAGTTATGAAGAAATAGCAGTATTAATTAAAAAATATGTACAAGCTTATAGTGTAGAAATAGAGAAGTTTTTTTCAATTTGTGTATTTAATTATTTATTTAGCAACGGTGATGCACATTTAAAAAACTTTGCCTTATTAGAAACTGATAAAGGGGATTATTTATTAAGTCCATTTTATGATTTGTTAAATACTCATATTCATGTAAATGATACTGCAATGGCTTTAAATGATGGTTTATTTGCTGATAATTATGAAACAGAAAGCTTTAAAGCAAATGGGTTTTATGCTTATGATGATTTTTTGGAATTTGCACTAAAAATAGGTGTAAAAAAAAGTAGAGCTATAAAAATACTTCAAAAATATGGAGCTACAAATCCAATGGTTGAAGAATTGGTAAAACGAAGTTTTTTAAATGAAGACACTCAAAAAAAATATAATAATTTATACCACGATAGATTAAAAGCATTAAATTATTCCTATTCAAAAAAGCTTTGAGTTACAAGTATTTCGAAGAAAAGTTCAAAAGCAGCTAACTATTAATTTTTTAAAAGATATTCATTCAAGTTTCTATTGGATACAACTATATTTCTATTAAAGGTAAATTATCAATAGCATCATCTTGAAGCTTCTGGATAAAATTAAGATATTTTAGAGTGCTTTTTGTAGAACTATGCCCCATGGCATCAGCAACTGTTTTTAAGTTAGCACCATTCATAAGAAGTAAACAGGCAAATGTGTGTCTGGCACAATAAAAAGTAAGATGCTTTTCTAATTCTGCTCTTTTCGACCAATTTTTAATGTCCTTATTTACTGCATTGTCACTAATTGATTGAAGATTGAAAATATAATCGCTCCTTTTTTTCGGCTCACCTAATATTTTTAAAGCAGTTAAGTTTAAACGGTTATTTATTAACTCCCCAGTCTTTTTCCTTTTAGTTATTAACCTATTTTCCCTAATATGTTCCCATTTTAGGTCTCTAATTTCTGCAAGGCCTAGTGAAGAATAGCAAGCCAACAGGAAAGCTCTTTTTACTTCTTCGTTGCCACAATATGTAGCTGCTAGTTTTTGAAGTTCTTCTACATTCAAAACCTGTTTCTTAATACCATTATCTTTATTTGGGTTTGAAAATCGAATATCTTCCGTAGGCATCTCTTTTAAATAGCCTTTTATTTTTGCAGCTTTTAGTACTTTTTTAAAGCGTGTAAAATAATTATGTGGTGTTTCTCCTGATAAACCTGCATCATGAATCAAATAATTTTTGAATGCTTCCATAATAGCAGTTGTAATTTGAGAAATTTGAAGCTTAGGATTATTCGTAGATTCTTTAAATTTTTTAATAGAACTAGCTATCATTCGAACGTCCCGGTTGCGATACTTTTTTAAATAATCATCCGCAAATATGAAAAAATTAAGCTTTTTAAATTGTTGTGGAATATAACCAGTATCATCAGATAAAAGCTCAAGTTCTCTGTTCAGTCTTATTTTTTCAATAATTCTAACTTTCTCACTTTTTGCAGTATCCTTGTTAAGAACATTAACTTTTATAAACTCTCTCCATCTTTCACCATTGTGGTGTATATCCATATAGTAACTTTTAGTTCCTGATTTTGACTCTCTAAATCTTAATTTCACAGACATAATTTGGTGACGGTTTAGTGACGGTTTTTGTCAAAAATAGGACTAAAATAGGAAAATGTAAAATTAAGTTATCAACATAAAAGGCTGATAATCATACAGTTTAGCTTGTTTTGATTTGTTTTGAGATTCTAAAGGAATCCCGCTCGAGGTACAAAAAGCACTTGTGGACATAAAGTTTACAGGTGCTTTTAAAAACCCTAATATAGGCTCATTTAAATTTACACAAGTGTTATCTTTTTGTTTTATGCTTTAAAATCTTTGCATCAATATAATAAATAATATTTTCAGAGATATTTTTAAGGAGGTCGCCTATTTTTTCAAACTTTTTCATGACTAACAATATTAATAAATATTGTTTCACAAGTTCAGGTTGTTTTAAAACATTTTCAGCAACTAAATTAAAGGCATTGGCGTTTATTTGGTTTATTATTTTATCTTTTTTAAAAACCTTTCTGGCTGCTTTAATATTTTCATTGGTATAGGCCGTTTCAACATCTTTAAACATACTGTTAAGTGTTTCAAACATTAAGTCAAACTCAAACGTATTTAATAATTCTACACTTATTTTTTTCTTTAAATCATTGGTGTGATTTGCAATGTCAAAAGCCTGATCGCCAATTCGTTCAAGGTTATAATTTATTTTTAGTAAAGCTAAAGCAAACCGTAAATCTGTTGCGACTGGGTTATATAAGGCTATAAATTTATCTGTGTCTTTTTCAATTTTTAAATCAAGTGCATTCACTCTATTTTCTTTACGAATAACTTCTTCTGCTAAATCAGAATCAAAATTTATGAAAGATTCATAAGCATATGCCACTTGTTTTTTACATAAATTAAGCATTTCTTCCCCTATTTGATTTAAGGTTTCTCTATGTTCTTCAATATTTATCATATCATTATTTTTTAGCCAAACCTACCCGTAATATAATTTTCGGTTTGTTTTTTTTGTGGATTTGTAAAAATGTTTTTTGTTTTATCAAACTCAATTAATTCTCCCATATAAAAGAAAGCCGTATAATCACTTATTCTTGAGGCTTGTTGCATATTATGAGTTACAATTATAATTGTAAATTCTTCTTTTAATTGATGAATCAATTCCTCAATTTTAGCAGTAGAAATAGGGTCTAAAGCCGAAGTTGGCTCATCCATTAATAAGATAGATGGTTCTACAGCCAATGTTCTAGCAATACATAAGCGTTGTTGTTGCCCACCCGATAATGCCAATGCAGATTTTTTTAATTTATCTTTAACTTCACTCCACAAATCGGCCTGCTTTAATGCTTTTTCAACACGCTGATCTATTAATTTTTTATCTTTGATTCCTTGAATAGTTAAGCCATAAGCAACATTATCATATATAGATTTTGGAAACGGATTTGGTTTTTGAAAAACCATACCAACTTCTTTTCTGAGCTGTTCTACATGAATTTTCTTTTTATAAATATTTTCATCATCAATTTTTATTTTCCCTTCTACTTTAAAGCCATCAATATAATCGTTCATTCTATTAAATAAACGCAAAAAAGTAGATTTACCACATCCTGAAGGACCAATAAATGCAGTAATACTATTTGATCTAATATCCATAGAAATGTTTTTTATGGCTTGAAAATCGTCATAAAAAACAGCTACATTTTTAGCTTGTAATTTAAATTTACCATCAAACGCCTTTTCAACTATAGGAGTCTCTGTCATCATTTCTGAAATTTTTTCTGTCATAACCTAAATGGGTGTTATTGTAATTTTTTTTGCCATTTATTTCTAAAATAAACAGCAATGCCATTCATAATAAATGTGATGAATAATAATACTATAATTGCTCCTGCGGCAGCTATTGCAAACCCTGCTTGAGGGCGCGTTGTCCAAGTAAATATTTGCATTGGTAAAACGGAAAATGTATCGAAAATGGAATGCGGTACAAATGGCACATAAGCCATAGCTCCCACAACAATTAACGGTGCTGTTTCACCAATTGCTCTTGATAAAGATAATATTATTCCTGTTAAAATGCCACCAAATGAAGAAGGTAAAACTACCTTTTGTATGGTTTGCCATTTAGAGGCGCCTAAAGCAAATGATGCTTCTTTTAAAGAAGGGGGTACTGCTTTTATAGCTTCTCGTGTAGCTACTATAATGATGGGTAAAATTAATAATGACAAAGTTAAAGAACCCGATAAAATACTACCTCCAAAACCAAAAAACCGAACAAAAATACCCAATCCAAGTAAGCCATAAATTATAGACGGAACACCAGCTAAATTTGCAATATTAATTTCTAATATTGTAGATAATTTAGATTTTTTAGAATATTCTTCTAAATAAATACCCGCTCCAACCCCAACAGGAATTGCAAAAATAATTGTCAACAACATTAAATCTAAAGTCCCAATAATTGCTGTGTAAACACCTGCAATGTCTGGTTTTCTAGAAGGTAGACTTATTAAGAAATTCCAGTTAATACGAGTATAACCAGCACGAATAATATTGTATAATAAAATTATCAAAATTAGGATACCTAATGAGGTAAATAACATTCCAACGATTTTAAACGTTGAATCTATAAGTTTATTCTTTTTTAAATTATTCATATTTTTCTTGGTACTTTTTCTTAATCCAAAAACTAATACTGTTTAAAGTGAAGGTAAACAAAAACAAGGTTAAACCAGCAGCAAAAATTGTTTTGTATTCAATGGAGCCCTGTGGTGCATCTCCCATACTTACCTGTACAATATAAGACGTTATTGTTTGAATAGGAATGGTTGGGTTTAATGTAAATTGTGCTTGTTGCCCTGCGGCTATTGCTACAATCATAGTTTCACCAATAGCTCTTGAAATTGCTAAAATTATAGATACAATTATACCTGATGATGCTGCAGGAACCATTACTTTAAATGAAGTTTGAAAACGAGTAGAACCCATTCCAAAAGCAGCTAATTTTAATGATTTTGGTACCGCATATAACGCATCTTCACTTAAGGAAGATATAAATGGAATAATCATAATTCCCATTACAATTCCAGCAGACAGAGAATTGAATGTTTCTAAATCTGGATATATGGTTTGTAAAAAGGGAGTTACAATTGTTAAAGCAAAAAATCCATACACAACTGTAGGTATGGCGGCTAAAATTTCAAGAAACGGCTTTAAAGTTTTTCTAAAACTTTTTGGCGCGTACATATTTAAATAAATGGCAATGCTTAGCCCAATTGGAAGTGCTACTGCAATTGCAATTGCAGCGGTTAAAAACGTACCTGAAACTAGAGATAAAATTCCAAAGTGTTTTTCACTAAATAAAGGAGTCCATTTTGTGTCTGTAAAAAACTCAATTATTGAAACATTTTTAAAAAAAGAAATACTTTCAAATAAAAGTACTGCTAAAATACCAATTGTAGTAAGTATGGTAATTGAAGCACAAAATTTCAATATTACCTCAATTGTTTTTTCTTTAATTTTCATTTATTAAAAATTGCCGATAAGAAAATATCTTACCGGCAAATATACTTATTTTGTTTTACATTTATTTACTACTAATAGCATTTTTGAATGTTGCTTTTTGAGCATCATAACCACTTTGTGGCATTGGAACATAACCTACTTCTTTAGATAATGCAGGTGCATTGTCTAAATAGAATTCTACAAATTTTTGTACTTCAGAACGTTGTGCTGATTTTTTGCTAACAAATATGAATAAAGAGCGAGATAATGGTGCGTAACTGTTATTTGCAACAGTTTCTATACTTGGTAACACAGCGCCATTTCCATTATCAACACCAACAACTCCTAATTTATCTTTATTTTCTTCATAATAAGACAACCCAAAGTAGCCTAATGCATTCTTATCCTTTTCAATTCCCTGAACAGCTACATTGTAATCTGATACAGCATTGTAATCAGTTCTACTTGCACCAGATTCACCCATTATAACTTCTGTAAAGAAATCATAAGTACCATGAGAAGTATTAGGTCCATATAAATGAATTTCTTCATTTGGCCATTCTTTTCTAATTTGATTCCATTTTGTTATTTTACTATTAGGCTCCCACAATTTTTTTAATTCAGCAGTAGTCATAGTTTTTGCCCATGTATTTTCTTTGTTTACAACAACAGTAATACCATCTAAAGCAACTGTTAATTGAACATATTCTATCCCATTTTCTTTACAAAGCGCAATTTCTTTATCTTTAATTTCTCTTGAAGCATCACTAATATCAGTTACTCCTGCTCCAAATTTTTTGAAACCACCACCTGTTCCACTTTCACCCACTGTAACTTTTACTTTAGGCGCTACTTTTAAAAATTCTTCAGCTACTGCTTCAGATACTGGAAATACAGTACCCGAACCATCAATAGAAATTGAGCCAGTTAAAACTTCAGATTTAGCAGAAGTATTCTCTTTGTTTTCTTTTTTATTACCACAAGCTCCAAACACTAGAGCAATTGACATAATTAAAATTAATTTTTTCATTTTGATTTTTTTAAATTTTGTACAAAAGTACAGGTTAATTAGTATGTTTAGGTTAAGTTAAGATTATTTATATAGAGGTCAGTAGTTAGTTGCATATAATTTGTTTGTGATAGACTTTCTCTTTGTTGACCATTTTGGATATTAGATTATTAAAGATTGTTGCTTTGTTCTGTGAGCGGTTTATTCTAAAACAAAACTCATTAAAATATCTGTTTATATTGAAATCTCTGACCCAAGAATATGTAGTTCTTATCCAAGATTTTACTTGATGAATCATTGTATGTAAGGCTTTAAAATTTAAGCCAGAGTTACTTTGAATTTGTGTAATATTATATGCTTTGGCAATAGGTCTATAACCTCTCCATTTATCCGTTGTTACTTTTGCATCTCTGCTTATGTGGTTAATAAACATATACTGTAAAGATTGTGCTGAAAAATCTTCAATACGCATTGCATACATTCTTTTTACTTTACCTTGTTCTGTAAGCTCAACAGCTGTGATGGCTTTCTTTTTCTTGGCGTTGTAACTTCTACCAACTTTTTCCTTTTCGCGTCCGCCCAGTACAAATTCATCCACGTGAACGTTCCCTTGCATTGGGTTATTACCGCTGGATTCCATAGCCTCTCTTACCTTGTGCATCCATAAACGAGCTGTTTTTTCAGTCACACCATAACGAACTCCCATATAACTAGCAGAAAGACTTTTAGTGCTTGTTCCCATTTCAAAAGTGATGAAAAATGCTTTTCGAACACCAAACTTTACTTTGTGAAATAAAGTATTAGAAGTCGCAGATTCTTGATGTGAACATACATTACAAGTACGAGAGAAATCCCTTCTTATTTGCGCTTTTTTGTGCCCACATTTAAGACACTCAAAACCATCTTCCCATTTTATTTCAGCTAAGTATTTTTTGCAGCCTTTGTCTGTTTTAAAACGATCAGAGAACTCTAGAAGGTTTTGACCCTTGAAAATATTCATATTATTACTGTTTTTATTGGAATTAAAGATATGAATTTAAATACTGACCTCTATATTTATAATTTAAATTCAGCATTTAAAAATAATAATGAATGGTTTGTTAATGCAGCATTGTTAAAATTAAATCCTTGATAGTTTAAGGCAAATTTCACACCTTTAACTGGGGCATATTGCAAGCCTGTAATAATTTGATTTCCGTTTTTAGAATAATTCCAAGGATTTACATCTCCAACTAACGTATTTGAATCTAATTTATCATAACGACCAAATAGCTCCACTTTTTTACTAACATTGTAAGAAGCATAAAAAGATATACCATTTAAACCTTTATTTGACGCTGGTCCTGAATATTTGGTTCCATTATATAAAGCATTATACTCAGCTCCTAAACTCCAATCGCTAGCTTTATAACCAGCAAATAATGCTAATTTATTAACTGCTTTTTAACCTGTAGTTGCTTGGCTGTCATAATAAACTTTCGTAGTTAACCCTTTAATTGGTGAAGACACTAAACTACCTCCAATTGCTTGATTCTCATTAACATCTTGAACACTTTTGTATCCTTCACCGTTATAAACAATAAAATTAGCTTTTAAATTTTTTGTTAATGTAAATTCAGCATTTAAACCTAAATCCGCGCTGGTTGCAAATCCGTTTTTGTCTTGAAAGGATTTGAATAAATATCTTTTCCCCCATAAACTTTCATACCAATTAAACCCATGCTTAATTTCACACCATTGGCAACTTTCCAATCTAATTGTGCTACTTTTAAAAAAGCAGTATAAGCACTACCACTTGAATTATTACCAACATCAAAAGTTACTTTAGCAGAAATATCTTTGCTAAATTTATAGCCATACCCAAAATAAGCACGATCTAAAGCAAAAGCACTTTTTTGAGTTGCATTGCTAGACATGTCTGTATGAAAATTTGTAAATACCTTAAATAATGGTTTGCCACTTGGTTTAAATTCTTCATTTGTACTTTGAGAAAATGAAGCAATAGATAAGATTAGTAATCCTAAAAATAATTATTATTTTTTCATAATGTATATATTAGTTTTTGTCGAGGCAATAACCGATAGTATTGTTAATTGAATGTTAACTCCAAATTATTTTATAGCTATTAAAAAAAAGACCATCTACTTAAAAGATGGTCTTACATTTCAAATTATTGTTGACAAAAACTAATAGTTTATGAAATGGTGTAAATGTTAAATTAATCTGTACACATGTCAAAAATCGTTTAATATTTTAGAATACATGTAACTAAAAGATTACCATATTATTAACTTTTAAACTCTCTTATTTGTAATATAATTCAAATTCCAAATACATCATTTTATTATATCCAAATTTTGAATTAAAAATAATATTTTGTAATAAGCTGATAAACAGAAATTTAAATTAATTTTTAAAAACTTAATGTAAACTTAACGTTAACTAAAGGTTAAAATAAGTTAAATTCTATACTTTTGAGTAGAAGTTTTAAAGAGTATTAATTAAAAAATTATTGACATGAAGACTTTATTTAAGCTAGTTGTATTTTTCTTTTGTGTTACAGCATTTTCTCAAGAACAAAAAGTTGAATATAAAAAAATAAACAAGGATCTAATAAAAGCAACATATTATTTTGCAGATAATAGTAATATAGTTGAACGAGAAGGATATTTTAACAAGGAAGGTAAATTGCAAGACACTTGGATTAGTTACGATTTAGAAGGTAATAAAACAGCTGTAGCTAATTATAATAACGGTAAAAAAGATGGTATATGGTTTTATTTTAAAGAAGATAAATTAAATATTGTTACTTATAAAGATAATAAATTAGTTAATGTTGAAGAAAAAACATTAGTATTGAATTAACAAACCAAGGTATCTTATAAAAATAAATCAACCTAATTAATAATAGTGTTAAACAAAAAAATCAGACTTTAAAATCTGATTTTTTTGTTTAACACTTGTTAGTTTTTAAAATTTAAAACTATATCCAACAGAAATTGAAGTACCAATATGTTTCTTTAAAAACACTTGATCAACCGCTTTATAAGATTGATAATGACTTTCAACATTTTCATTTAAAAGATTTTCTAATTTAATACTGATATTAGATTTTTTTTCTTTTCCCATACTTTTACTTAATGTAAAATTAAGGCTATTAAAAGGCATTGTATAAACATCTGGAATTGCACCAATACCAACAACTTGAATTGATTTACCTTGAACATTGTAAAACAAACCAGTTTCTAAACCTTTATCTAAATCAGAATAATTGATTCCTACATTAATTAAATAAGGTGATTGACCTTGTAAATTTCTAGTATCAGAAAAAGTTTCACCATCTCTTAAATTAAGTAATTTAGATTCATATTCACCATTTTTGCTTTTATCCATCTCTTGTTTTGATTCAATAACGGAAGCATTAAAATTAATATTGAACTTATTAAATGTATCTCCTAAAAAACCTAAATTTTTTCTTAGATCAAACTCTAAACCATAAACAGTAGCAGAACCAATGTTTCTGGGTTGTAAATTATCTGGAGCAGAAGCACTAAAAAATGCCAACTCAATAGGGTTTTGAAACTTTTTGTAAAAAGCTGAAACACCATATAATTGAGATTTTTCACCAAAATTTTCAAATCTTACATCAAAGTTATTAATATAGGATGGTTGTAAATTAATATTACCATTAAATGTTAAGTTTGAAATTGGATCAAAAATTTGAGTTATAGATGCTTCTTTAAACGAAGGTCTTGCTACAGTTTTAGAATATGAAAATCTAAGATTAGTAGCATCAGTTAAATTATAAATTAAATTTGCAGAAGGGAATAAATCTGTTTTATCAATTGTATTAACGTTATTATATACTGTAGATCCACTATTATTTTGACCCGTATAAAATTGTTGAAATTTTTCAAAACGAACCCCTAAGATAGCTTTAAATTTATCAGTAAACTGAAGAGATTCTGAACCATAAATTCCTATATTATTATTATAAGAAGCAAAGCTATTTGAAGGTTCAAAATTACCATTAATAAACGTTCCTAATCCTGTACTCGCATTCCAAATATTGGCATTTGATAATAATTCATTTGAATTACCATTAGCAGATTCGCCAGAAGATCCTCTAATTGCTAAAAAATAACTATCAATGCTAAAATTTCTTTTCTTATAACTATAACTTGTTCCAAATTTTAGTTTAGATTCTTTAGAAAATAGTTTATGTTTTAGTGTAAAATCAATTTTTGAAACCGCGTCTATTTCGTCTAAATTTCTCCAAATTCTTCTTGGACTTCCAGCTGAGCTTGCACTTATAAAATAGGAATTACTTGTTTCATCAAAAAGAAAAGGTGTAACGCGAAAATCTTTATCTTTAATTAAAGAATAAGTTGGTGCAATTTTCCATTCTACTAAAAATGAAGCATCTTTATTAGCGTGTTTACCTGTTAACATTAAATTAGATATAGACCTTTGTGTATATTGCAAATTATCTTTAAAAACAGTAACTTGATCTGAAAATACTTTGGTTTGTTTAAAATAACCTCCTGTAGATTCTCCATTTTGCAAATGCATAATATTTAATTTGTATTTGCTTCTTTCCGTTTTATATGTTAAACCAACTAACCCGCTTAATAAAACTTCATTTTTACCTAAATCACCAACTTGATTGTCAGATAAACTCAACTCATTTATAGATTTATCTGAAGGTTTTCTATAAGTCCCTGTTTCATAATTATGATAAAAATAGGTGTTGTTTTTATAGGAGATAGCCGCTAAATAACCAATAATATTGTCATTTTTTAGTGTAAATTGGTTACCTGTTGTAAAAGAAAGATTAAAATCAGGTGAACTAGTACTTTTAGTTGCTTTTAAAGTAGGATCAAATTGTTGTGTTATTGTAGTTAAAGCAGGATTATTTGAAAACGCACCTGGAAAAGTTTGATTTCTTGAAATTGGTAAATCTCTACTTCCATTGTCAAAACCTAAAAAATCGGTAGCAGAACTTTTATAATTCAAATAATTTGAATTAAAATGCATATCTGAATTGTAAGTACCCCCAATACTAAAACTATTTACTTTTTTTGTTGGAAAATCTTTAGTAATAATATTCACAACACCACCTGTAAAATCAGCAGATAAATCAGCTGTTGCAGATTTAATAACTTGAATATTATCAATAATATTGGTAGGAAAAATATCTAATTGAACTGTATTTCTATCAGGGTCTAATCCTGGAATATCAACACCATTTAAAATGGATTTTGTATATCGGTCACCTAAACCTCTTACATATACATATTTTGAACCCTGAACAGAAACACCTGGCACACTTTTAATTGCTGAAGCTGCATTACCTACAGATCTTTTTTGAAAAGTTTGTGCAGAAATACCATCCATTAAATTTACGGATTTACGTTGTGTTTGTATAATTGAAGATTCTGTATTATGAGCAGTACTTGCTGTTATAACAACAGTATCAAAACTAATACCTGCCGCTTTTAAGATAACATCAAAGTTAATCACTTCATTTTTTACAATTTTAACATTGGTTATTTCTTTAGTGTCAAATCCAAGAAATGAGAACGTTAAAGTATAGGTCCCTTCTGGTACATTAAGATTGTAAAAACCTTCAAAATCTGATGTTACACCTATACTAGTACCTTTAACTATAACATTTGCAAATGTTAAAGGTTCATTAGAATCCGCATCAATAATTTTCCCTGTTACTTTCCCTGTTTGTGCGAAAGCACCAATAGAAATAGATAAAAATATGATAAATAAAAAATTAATTTTTGATTGCATTTTATTTAATTATTTTGAAATACAAATTGCTCGCAGTTTAAAGCGAGCAATTTGAAATGGTTATTTGTTGTTTAATTAAAAAGCACTGTTTGCAAAAGCAACAGTCCAATTAAATACAGATGTATCAGCACCAACAGTTTGTGCACCAGCAGTTACAGCTGTAGCCCAAGCAGCAGAATCTGCACCAAAGGTTGCAGCATCTTGTAAGGTTGAGTGATCTTGAAATAAAGTTGTAACATCTGTAACACCTGTAGGTAATACAATTTGCCAATTAGAAAAAATCAATTTACCATTTTTATAATTTGTACCTACATTATCACTTTTAATTCTAACATAAGATGTTGGTTTAAAATTATAAGCATAAATATTTTCCATAGTACCTTGTGCATCATCTCTAAAATCTGCATATTTTCCACCAGCAGCATTAGCATCTCCAACAAAAGTGATGTTTTTTTCAGTAAACCCTCTTTGGAAAGTACCTTCACCACCATCAATTTCAGTAGCACTATCAGAAATAGCAGTTGTAATAACTATTGCATTTGAAATAGTTCCTCCATATCCTTGGTCTATATCTAAACCATCATCTCCTTGACCCCAAATTAATATATTTGAAGGACTTACAGTTCCACCAAAAAACTCAATTCCATCATCAAAAGTAGCAAATATTTCAATGTTTTTTATGATAGTTCCACTACCAACAGCTCCTAATGTTAATCCATTAATTTCGTTTCCAGCTCCAATTTCTGCACCACCATGACGAATAGAAACATATTCTAAATGACCTGAATTATCGGTATCATCATTACCTCCATACAATCCAAATGTATCTCCAGCAGGAATACCTTCTATTTGAAATTCAGTAACATCACCAAGAAAAGAACCTTTTGCACGCCCTAACATTATTAAACCACCCCAGTGGCTAATATCATTAATACCTAAATTTGTTCCTTCTTTTTCTCCAATTTTAATATTATCAGTTATAGTTGTAAAGATAATTGGACTATCTGCTGTACCAACAGCATTTAATTTTCCTCCTCTTGCTATTACTAAAGCTGAAGCTAATGAACCAGAACCTTCTTTTCCTTTAATAATTGTTCCAGGTTCAATCGTTAAAATTACACCAGCATCAACAACAACTTTTCCGTTAAGAATCCAAATTTTGTTGGCAGTCCATGTTTGATCTGCAGTAATTAAACCAGATACATTTTCTTCCGTGACAGTATTTGTAGGAGTTACATCAATAATTGGACTACTACTTTTTGAACAAGAAGTTAAACCCAACGTTACCGTTAAAATAAGGTATGCTAATTTTTTCATTTTTAAGATTTTCATTTTTAAGATTAATTTAAATTTATGCTGCAAAATTAAAATGAAAAACAAGTAAAAATGTTATCTAAAAGTTATGAATAAGAGTTATTTTTGTTAATAAAACATCAATTAAAAAGTAGCATGTTAACTAATTTAAAAAGCTCTTTTTAAAAGAATTATACGAGAGGTATATAAACTTTTTTAATTTAGAGAAATTAAAGAGACATCAAAATTTATCTCTAAAGCTGCTAAATTTTGGTTATTTATAGTGCTATTATTTGAAGAAACAATTACATTTTTAACTTCCATAGTTTGATAACCAAGAAAACTAAATACTAAGGTATAAGTCCCAGGTTTTAGAGATATAGAATATGAACCATCAAGAGCACTAGAGGTAGAAATAGCAGTGTTTTTAATAGTAATATTAGCGAATGATAGTGGCGTATTATTTACCTCAGCATCAAACACAATACCTTTAATTTTTCCCTTTTCATTTAAATTGGATATTAAGGATTCAACCTTAAAAGATTGGCTATAAGTTAAGGTAGAAAAAAAGAGTGCTATTATATATAAAAATAATTTCATTCGGTATTATTAATTAAAAAACAAATAAACAACCCTAATGTTAAATAAAGGTTACCATAAGTCTAACTTTTCATAATCTAAATGTTAAGTTTTTAAAAAAGAAGACTTAATAAAATATAAATTATTAAGTACCTTGCCTAAAATTTAAAAAAATAAACATGAATTGGGATCAGTTATTATCACTTAAACGATTTGGAGATACTAAAATTAGAATCAGAAAAGACCAAGACGAAACACGTTTAGGTTTTGAAGTAGATTATGATCGGATTATTTTTTCAGATTCCTTTAGAAGTTTACAAGATAAAACCCAAGTAGTACCATTATCAAAAACCGATTTTGTACATACACGTTTAACGCATAGTTTAGAAGTAAGCGTAGTTGCACGTTCACTTGGAAGAATTGTTGGGGAACAGGTGCTAAAAAAATATCCAAATTTAGTTGAAGAAGGCTATAAAATGAATGATTTTGGCGCTATAGTAGCAACAGCGGCCTTAGCACATGATATAGGAAATCCGCCTTTTGGACATAATGGAGAAAAAGCCATTGGTGAATATTTTCAATATGGAAATGGACAAAAATATAAAAATCAACTGAACCCAAAACAATGGCAAGACCTTATAGATTTTGAAGGAAATGCAAATGGATTTAAAATTTTAACTGAGCATAAAGAAGGTGTTGAAGGTGGTTTACGCTTATCGTATGCAACCTTAGGAACTTTTATAAAATATCCAAAAGAATCATTACCAAAAAAACCAACACCTCAAATAGCCGACAAAAAATTTGGAATATTTCAATCTGAAATTCCTTTTTTTAAAGATGTAGTACAAGAATTAGGTTTAATAGATACAGGAACAGACGAAAATGTTGCGTATAAAAGACATCCTTTAGCATATTTAGTTGAAGCCGCTGATGATATTTGTTATACGATTATTGATTTTGAAGACGGCATCAATTTAGGTTTAATTGAAGAAGAATTCGCCTTAGAATATTTAATAAAACTAGTGAAAGACACTATAGATTCAAAGAAATACCATCAATTAAAATACAAGAAAGACCGTTTAAGTTATTTAAGAGCTTTAGCTATTGGTACATTAATAAGTGAAGCAGCTTCTGTTTTTTTAACAAATGAAACAGCAATTTTAAAAGGTGAATATCCATATTCATTATTAGAAAAATGTAAGTATGAAGCTCAAATTAATGACATCATAAAATTAAGTGTTGAAAAAATATATAAAAGTAGAGAAGTAGTTGAAAAAGAATTAGCAGGATACTCAATAATCACTAAGTTATTAGATGTTTTTTTAATCGCTATTAATAATAAATTTGAAGGAACTTCGACAAATTATGATAATTTAATTATATATTTACTTCCCGAATCTTTAAAGGAACCTAATACATCTAAATACCTAAGGATTTTAAATATTTGTGGCTATGTTGCAAGTTTAACAGATGGTTTTGCTTTACAGCTATATGAAAAATTAAAAAGATAAATGCTATATAAATATAAACTATGATTATGAATAAAAAATTACTCTTATTGATTGTTGGGATAATTATTTCAATTATTTCCGTTAATTATTTAATTAAATTAAAAGATACAAACTCTAATGTTGCTGCTAATACTATTTTAGAATTAAGAAAACAACATGCTAAATTTCTTGCAAATAGTCCATTTAAAAAAACATTGAATCTTTCAAAAAAAGAAAGAAAAGCACTAGGAATTCCTCCTAATAAATATTTTGAAAGAGAATGGGAACTTACCATGGATCCTGCAACAGGAAAACCACAGCCAGAAAGATTATTCGACTTACAAGAATCTTTAAGGTTAAAAGGTTTGTCAAATAAAAATCCCGGTTCTGCAATGGACAATAGTTGGGAGGAAAGAGGCCCAAATAATGTTGGAGGGAGAACAAGAGCAATCATGTTTGACCCAAATGATGTAACAAATAAACGTGTTTTTGCTGGTGGTGTAAGCGGAGGTTTATGGGTAAATAATGATATTACTGATGAAAATTCTACGTGGTCTTTAGTTGATATTCCTCAAAATTTAGCTATTAGTGTTATCACTTATGATCCAAATAATAAAAACATTTTTTATGCGGGAACAGGAGAATCTTATGTTGGAGGTGATGTAAATGGAGATGGGTTATGGAAATCAATAGATGGGGGACTTAATTGGTCAAAAATATTTGGAGGTATTACTGGCGAAACAACATTTCAGTCAAATATAAAATTGACGGTAAATTCACCTAGTTTAATTGCTGGTGATTATCAAGCAACTTCTGCTGCTTTTGGACCTAGTATAACATCAATATCTGGAAATTTAGTTTTAGCTGATGATAGTTCTGCATCACCAACAGAAGCTTGTAAAACACTTACAAATAACGCTGCAATTAATGGAAATATTGCGGTCGTAAAAAGAGGAAGTTGTACATTTGTATCAAAAGTTAAAAATGCACAAGATGCTGGTGCAACAGCAGTTATAGTCATAAATAATGCTGTAGGACCTCCTATTACTTTAGGTGGTGATGATGTAACAATTACAATCCCATCATTTATGATTTCAAAAGATGATGGAGCATTAATTATGCAGCAATTATCAGGTGGTATTAATGTTACTATAGAACAAACCGGCTCTCCTTTTTCTGGAAGTTTTGTTACACCAGGCATACAACATATCAATGATGTAAAAGTTAGAGATATTGGTGGAGGAATTAGCGAAGTTTATGTTGCCGTAGGAGAATCTTATTATTCAAATTCAACACCTTCATCTTTACTAGGAGTTCAACAATTTGGGCTTTATAAGTCAGATAATGAAGGATTAAGTTGGTCAGAATTAGTGTTGCCAACAACTGCTGATGGAAATAAATATGTTCCTAATGATATAGAAATTGGTGTAAATAATACTATTTGGCTATCAACAAATAATAGTGTACTTTTTGGAGACGGAGGAGGAACAATTCTTTCTTCAACAAATGGTACTACATTTGAAGTAAAGCATACCATTGCTAATGGTGATAGAACACAAATTTCTGTCTCAAAATTAAATGAAGGAGTCATTTATGTTTTAGCAGAATTAGGAAGTGCAGGTGCTACTCCTGTTTATATGGCTAGTACTAATGATTCTTTTACAACAGTAAATGATATTACGCCACCAGCTGATGCAGATACAGATATTCCAAATGAAGATTTTACTAGAGGTCAAGCATTTTATGACTTATTGATAGAAGTTGATCCAACAAATGATGCTATTTTATACGTTGGCGGAATTGACTTATTTAGATCTGCTGATGGAGGTACAAACTGGGATCAAATTTCAAAATGGTCAAATAACAACAATTTAGGAAGTTTAAGTGTACCTTTAGTTCATGCGGATCAACATATATTAACTTTTAATCCAGGAGATGCAAATCAAGGAATATTTGGTAATGATGGTGGTATTTATTTTGGAAGTAGCTTAGCTGACGCAACAACTACAAGTACGTCTATTTCAGCAAGAAATAATAATTACAATACACTTCAATTTTACAAAGGAGCAATTGGAGCAGATATTTCCTTAGAAAAGTTATTGGCAGGAGCGCAAGACAATGGTACGCAATTCATTAACAGTGCTACTGCAGGGATTAATGCATCAATAGAAGTTTCTGGAGGTGATGGAGCCTATACATTTATTGATAAGGATAATGGGTATATGATATCTTCTTATGTTTATAACTCTTATTATTATTTGAATTATGATACAGGTGATCTAGTTTATACAATTGCAGCGAATGAGAATGATGGAGATTTTATAAATCCAGCAGCTTTAGATAGTGATCATAATGTTTTATATGCTTCAGGGTCAAATAAGATAATTAGGTATAAGTTAGGTTGGACTAGTGCAACCTCAGTAAATTTAACTAATGGGTTGTTAACAACTCCACCTACAGCTTTTAAACCTTCAATATTCACTACTTCAACATTGTTTGTAGGAACAGAGAATGGAAAACTTATAAAGTTGTTAAATGCTAATTCAACTACACCAACTTGGGTAGATATTACTGGAGATATGTTTTATGGAAGTATATCCTGTATTGAGTTAGGTGCAACTGAAAATGATATTATGGTAACTTTTCATAATTATGGGGTTACTAACGTCTACTTTTCACAAGATGGAGGAACTACTTGGCAAAATAAAGAAGGGAATTTACCCGATTTACCTGTTAAGGCAATTTTAATGAACCCACTTAACAATAATCAAGTAATTTTAGGAACCGATTTAGGAGTTTGGGGAACATCTAATTTTAATGATGTAAGTCCATCTTGGTTCCAATCTCAAAATGGAATGAAAGATGTTCAAGTAACAAGTTTTGATTTAAGAACATCAGATAATACAGTTTTAGCTTCAACTTATGGAAGAGGAATGTTTACGGGTATATTTTCTATAGAAGAGGATAACACAGATACCGATGGAGATGGAATTCTTGATACTATTGATAATTGTCCAACTACAGCAAATTCAGATCAAGCAGATGCTGATACCGATGGTGTAGGAGATGTTTGTGATGTTTGCCCAGGTTTTGATGATACAATAGATACTGATAATGATGGAATACCAGATGGTTGTGATTTAACACCAACAGGAGATACTGATGGAGATGGTGTTGACAACGCAATTGACTTATGCCCAAATACTCCAGCAGGAGAAACTGTAAATGCAGATGGTTGTTCAAATGGACAATTAGATGATGATAGTGATGGAATTCAAAACAGTTTAGATTTATGTGCTAATACTCCAACAGGAGAAACTGTAAATGCAGATGGCTGTGGAGAGTCACAATTAGATGAGGACAGCGATGGTGTTATGAATAACTTAGATTTATGTCCTGCTACACCAACAGGAGAGGTTGTAAATGCAGATGGT
>Ga0316202_10000170_pt1 | contig 96806 bp, 85 predicted proteins | sample 3monrhotite_MG_FD_204934 | JGI IMG/M metagenome (GOLD analysis project Ga0316202, IMG submission 204934) | Microbial mat bacterial communities from mineral coupon in-situ incubated in ocean water Damariscotta River, Maine, United States -... | ecosystem: Environmental > Aquatic > Marine >... | reverse complement strand
GGACCCAGGGTCCGCTGCGGGAGCCTTGTCGTGCCGAGACTTATGGAGCATGCTCTGCCACCTGCGACCTAGACGTAGGTCGGCGGGCCCGGCTCTCAGGGCTCGCGCTGCGCCGCGCGGCCGGGCTGGGAACAGAGTTCTCGCTTTAGCGCGGCGGACCCAGGGTCCGCCGCGGGAGCCTTGTCGTGCCGAGACTTATGGAGAATGCTCTGCCACCTGCGACCTAGACGTAGGTCGGTGGGCCGGGTTCGCCGGGCTCGCCCGGCACGTCGAAGTCCATGGGGGCCACGACGCCCATCATGAGCGGGGCTGGGGGCGCGTGGACCTCGAGGAGCTCGTGGATCAGGGTCGGCTCGGCCAGGAAGAGGCGGACCTTGCGGGCGCCGGTCGCCAAGCGAACGTGATCCAAGAGGTGCTCTGAGAGCTCGAGCTGAGCCACGGCGACGTGGACCTCTCCAGCCTCGACCCGGAGCGGCAACACGGGACCCATGACCAAGAGCTCGCCCGCGAAGAGCCCTCCCAGGCCCGGCGTGATCGAGCGCCGGCCCTCGCTCCCGGGCGAGAGATCGAGCCAGGCCGCGCGGCTCTCGACCAGGCAGGGAGCCTGCGACTCCTGAGCCGAGTCCAAGCGGGGCTCGTCGATCAAGCGGACCAGAGCGTCCTGGGTCCAGTCGCTGGGGAAGGCTACACAGTGTCCTGCTGCGACGGAGTCCGCCAGGCTCTCGGGGGAGCGGACGAGGTGGACCGGGCGCTCGCAGCGGGCGCAAGCGCGGACGTCGCCAGCCGCTGTCGGGGTCAGGTCCTCGAAGCGGAGCGGGCAGCGAAACTTGAGCTCGTAGCGGGCTTGGAGGCGCTCGCTCTCCTGGGCGCGGCGGAGGGCCTGCTCGAGGCGTTGGGCCAGCGCCGAGTCGGCTGGGTCCGCGTCGGCGGCATGCTCTAGAGCACGGAGCGCGTCGTCCACGGTGGACTAGGGCGTCAGGAGGCTGATCAGGAAGGCCAGGAGGGCCACAACGACGATCACGATCCCGACCAGGCCAGCCACCAAGAGCAGCTTGCGCTTGCCAGGGTCTGCGCCTGCGCGCTGCTCACGAGACTTGCTCGCGCCGCCGCTCCCGCGGGGCGGCCAGATCGAGGGCTCGCCAGCGTCGATCGGGAATCCGCGGTCGAGGGCTTCGAGGTCGCGAATGAACTCGTTCATGTCCCCGTAGCGCTGGTCACGGTCCTTCTCGAGACACTTGCCGACCACGTTTCGGTAGGCGTCTGGGAGCTCAGGGGTGTGCTCCTCGGGCGGCTTGAGCTTGTCGTGGGCCTTGGCCGAGAGAATGTCGAGGGCCGTAAACCCGCGGAAGGGCTGCACACCTGTGAGCAGGTAGTAGAAGGTCACGCCGAGGGAGTAGATGTCGACGCGACCGTCGATCTCCTTGACGCGCCCGATCTCGGGGGCCATGTAGAGCGGGGTGCCGATCATGGCGCCGTCGGCGGTCAGCTTGAGCTCGGAGTTGAGGTCCTTGGCGAGGCCGAAGTCGGTGACCTTCACGATCCCGCCGGTCGTGATCAGAATGTTCTCGGCCTTGATGTCGCGGTGGATCACGCCCGTGGCGTGGGCCGCCTTGAGTCCGCTAGCGACTTGCAGGACGATCTTGGCCGCGTCGTTCGGCGTGTGGCGCCCCTCGCTCTGGATCTTCTCCTCGAGGTTCTGGCCGTCGACGTATTGCATGATGATGTAGTTCAGGCCCTTGTCGGTCGTGCCGACGTCCTGAACGGACACTACGTTGGGGTGCTCGAGCTTGGCCGCGGCGCGAGCCTCGCGGAAGAAGCGCTCGACGGTCCGTGGGTTCGCGGCGGACTCGGGCGGGAGGATCTTGACGACGACGTCCTTGCGGAGGGCCTCGTGATAGGCGAGGTAGATCGCGCCCATGCCGCCGGCGCCGATCTTGGCGCTGATCTTGCACCCACCGATCATGGCGCCCACGAGGGGGTCTTGGTCGGGGGGCGGGGTGCCTTCGCCGTAGGCCGGAGCAGGGCCTGCCGGGTAGGCGGGCCCGGGCCCTTGGCCCTGGCCGGACATCATGTTCTGCAGGCTGCCGGGCGGGAGGTGCGCGGTCGGCGCCGAGTAGGGGTTCTGCTGCCCGAAGGAGGAGCCCTGCATGCCGCCCATTTGCTGCTGGGACATGTGCTGTTGCTGCTGGGACATGTGCTGCTGCTGCGACATGTGCCCTTGCTGCGAATGCGGCTGTCCGTAGGCGGGCGGCGGCGGGGCGCCGAAGCTCTGTGTCGGCGAGGGACCAAACTGAGCGTAGTCCTGCGGGTTCAGCGGCGGAGCAGGGAAGGAGCTCTGGCTCGACTTGATCTGCTGGATCCGCTGCTGGTAGGAGAGGATCTCGTTGACCTGCTCCCGGGTCAGGATCCCCTTCTCGAGGAGGATTTCGCCGAGCTGCTTATGCGGCTCTTGAGTCTGCTGATAGTGGAGTGCTCGATTGAGGAGGTCCCGCGTGATCAGCCGCCAGTTAAGGGCGATCTTTCCAAACAGGAGATCGGAGCGCGGGTCCGCGGTCATTGATCCGGCACTATAGCCGCCACCTTGAGACGGTGCATTCTGCGCATTTTGGGGATGCGCGCCGGGATGGCCGTGGGGACCCTGGTTCACTCCGCTCCCCTACTCATGACCGCTCCTTGACCGCCAAGATACTCTCGAAGGAGGCCTTGAAGGCTGCGACCACGTCGGGGTCGAAGTGGCGGCCGGACTCCTGCTCGACGATGGCAAGCGAACGCTCGACGGGCAAGGCCGGTTTGTAGGAGCGCTTGGTCGTGAGGGCGTCGAAGACGTCTACGACCGCCACGATCCTGGCCGAGAGGGGAGTCGCCGTTCCCTTGAGGCCTTGCGGATAGCCTGTCCCGTCCCACCGCTCGTGGTGGCTCCAGGCGATTCGGCTGGCCTCGTGGAGGAGGGGGAGCTCGGCGTCGAGGAGGTCCTTGCCGCGCTCGCAGTGGGTCTGGGTCTCCCTGAACTCGTCGTCGGTCAGCTTGCCTGGCTTGAACAGGATCGAGGGCGGGATCCCGATCTTGCCCAGGTCGTGCAGGGGCGCGGCCAAGCGGAGCCGGGTCAGGCGCTCCTCGGGGAGCTGGAGCTCTCGACCCAAGACCTCGGCGTAGAGGCCGACGCGGCGCACGTGAGCCGGCGCCTCGGGGTCTGCGTGCTCGGCAGCAGCGGCCAGGGTGCATACCGTCTCGTAGAGCTCGAGGCGCTGGCGGGCGAAGGTCTCGGCGGCGTCGAGGGCGATCCCGGCCTGGGCCGCGAGGGCGCGGGCCACGTCTTCGTTTTGGCAGGCGATGGTTGGACCTCGGAGGATCAAGAGCGCGCTGACTCGGGTCGTGTTCTCGCTGCTGCTCCCAAAGACGGGGATCAAGGCCGCACCTCCGCCTTTGGTCCCGAGAGCCAGGTCGCAGCTGGGCTCGAAGGGAGCCTCGGTCGCGCTGTAGACCTCAGGCGCGAAGAGGACCCGGTTGCTGACGGCGGCGTAGCCCTGCAGGGAGCTCGTGTTGAGGGCGTGGCGCGTCTCGAGCGCGCGCTCGCGCTCTTTGGGCGAGACGGCAGGGTTCGAGTAGAGGGCGCGGAGGACGAGGTGCGCGCCTTCGAGGAGATAGAGGCGCGCCTGGGCGCAGCCGAGGGCCTCGGCTGCCTTGCGGGCGACCGCCTCTTGAATCGCTTCGGGAGTCCGGCCGGCGACCAAGAGGTCTGCACGCCCCAGGATCCTCAAATGCTGGACGAGGGGATCCTCGCTGGTCAGAGCCGACTCAACCGAGGAAGGGGGGTTGCCAGCCGAACGCGAAGATCGCGACGGCGACGCTCACGGCGGCCAGAATGATCAAGACCAAGAGCACGGTCACGATCGTGCTACCGATTCCGCCTCCCTTGGAGGGCGCCTTGTCGGGGACCCGCAGCTCCTCGGGGAGCTGGAGCATGCCGGCTGCCGCTCCCTCCGTGGACATGCTGGCGACGAACACGCCGCCGCCTGGCTCTGGCTCCGGCTCTGGCTCCTCGCCCGGAGCCGCGAAGGGCTCGGGTCCGCCCGTTGGGGCAGGGGCAGCCATGGGGTTCGCTTGAGGCGGAGCCATAGGGTTTGAGGCTGCGACGGGCGCGGGGGCGGCCATGGGGTTTGGCGGAGCCATGGGGTTTGGCGGAGCCATGGGGTTCGGCTGAGGCGGCGCCGCCATGGGGTTTGGCTGGGGCGGAGCCATGGGGTTTGGCTGAGGCGGAGCCATGGGGCTCGGCTGAGGCGGGGCTTGAGGCGCCTGTGGCTGGGGAGGAGGGGCCGTAGCCGTAGCAGCGGCGCCCTGCGAGGACCCTGAGCCCCACTGCTGTGGCGCTTGCGGCTGAGGCGGGGCTTGAGGCGCCTGCGGCTGGGCGGGGGCTGCGGGCTGGGGGGGTGGGGCAGGGGCCTGAGGCTGGGGCGCGGCGGCGCCAGCGGCGCCTTCGGCCAGGGCGGGGCGCTGGGCCGCGTCGAGCTCGGCGCGATGGTTTTGGAAGAGATACTCGACCCGATCGGCGAAGGCCTTGGCGCTCTCGGGCCGGTCGGAGGACTTCTTGGCCAAGGCCGCGAGGACGAGGTCGTCGACGACCTTGGGCAGGCTTGGGTTGTGTTGGCTGGGCGGGACCGGCTGCTCCCGCATCAGCTTGATGATCGTCTCCATGGGCGTTCGGCCCTTGAAGGGAGGCTGCCCAGTCAGCAGCCAGTAGGCCGCACCGCCAATGCTGTAGACGTCGCTTCGCGGGCCGACGTTGCCGAAGGCGCCGCCAGGCTGCGCCTGCTCGGGGGGCATGAAGTTGACCGTGCCCATGATCGTGCCGGGGGCGGTCAGCTGAACGTCAGACTTCTGGTCCTTGATCAGGCTGAAGTCCATCAACACCGGGTGTCCGCCCCGCCGCAGGCACACGTTGGCGGGCTTGATATCGCGGTGGACGAGCTCGCGGGAGTGGATGTATTCGAGGGCGTCGCAGAGGCGCTGGACGACCTTGAGGGACTGAGCGGGCGTCAGGGGTCGGGTCTGGGCCAGCTGACGGAGGTTCATCCCGTCCTGGATCCAGTCCATGATGATGAAGAAGCGGCCGTTCTCGTGTCCGACGTTGTAGATCTTGATGATGTTGGGATGGCTGAGCTGCGCGAGGGCGCGGCCCTCCCGAATGAAGCGCTCTCGATTGACGCCTTGGCTCGTGGCCTTGGGGGAGAGGACCTTGACAGCCACGGGGACGCCCAGGCGCTCGTAGTGGCCCTGGTAGACGTGGGCCATCAGGCCTTTGGAGACGCGCTGTAGCAGCCGGGCGCCGCCGAGCATTGTTCCAACGAGTGGATCTTGGGACATGGTTTCCCTTGTAGAGGGCCTTATCGAGGCGGGCCCTTATCGAGGCGGGAGCTGGGCTCCTAGATAACGCCAACCCGTCGAAACGATAACCAACGCGCTTGTCCCGAACAACCGAGCCGCCACCTCCTGTGGCACAGAGGGCAGCTTGGTGGCAGAGTCACTCAGCCCGCGCTCGAGACACGAGCCCAGCACCTCGCCACCGGGGGCCCGTAGGGTCTGCCCTCCAGAGCCCTCAGCCCCAAGCCTCCTGCGGAGATCGACCTTGGATCCGAACCAGGCCACCCCACCTGAGACCCGCGGTCGAGCTGCGGCGCCAACCCTCTGGAGTAGTCCTTGTCTACTTTGCCTGGAGGGGCGCCGTGGAGGCTGAGCAGCGGATCCTCAACGACCGCTACGAGATCCTGCGGCCTGTCGGCCAGGGCGGAATGGGTGCGGTCTACCTCGCCTACGATCGCCAGGAGAGCCGAGAGGTCGCGCTCAAGAGCTTCCCGCCTGCGGCGCGCCGCGTGGAGGATCTGGCCCACTTCGAGCACGAGTTCCTGACCCTCTCCCGTCTGCGTCACCCGAACTTGGCGCGGGTCTACGACTTCGGCGTGATCGAAGGGACCCAGGACGTCTTCTTCACCTCGGACTACATTCCCGGACGCGACCTGCTCGAGGTGTGCCAGGGGCTCGAGCCGGGCCGCCTGGCGAAGCTCGTCGTCCAGATCTGCCGCGGGCTGGAGTACATCCACTCGCGCGAGATCATTCACTACGACGTCAAGCCCAGCAATATCCTCGTGACCCAGGACGCGTCCGGCGGGGACCTCGTGAAGCTGATCGACTTCGGCCTCGCAGCTCAGCGGGTCGAGGACTCGCTCGGGATCATCAAGGGCACCGTCAGCTACCTCGCGCCAGAGGTCGCTCGTCACCGCCCCGTCGATCACCGCGCGGACCTCTACTCCCTCGGGGTGACGATCTTCCACTGCGTGACGGGGACGCTCCCTTTCAGCGGCGAGACGAACCTAGACGTCGTCCGTCGGGTGGTCAGCGATCCCCCCCCGAGCCCGCGCGAGCTGGTCCCCGACCTCGACCGCCGCCTGAGCGCGTTGATCCTGCGGCTGATGGCCAAGGACCCGGCCGAGCGCTACGCCGGGGGTAACGAGGTGATCCAAGCCCTGGGCGAGATCTACGACGAGGACTTCGCCATCGAACCGCGCCAGGCGGCCCTGGACTTCGTGTCCTCGGGCGGCTTCTGCGGCCGCGACGCCGAGTTTCAGGTCCTCGCGGACGGGTTCGACCAGATCTTCAGCTGGCGCGAAGCCGACGACCCCTTGGCAGACCTCCCCCCGGCCCTGAGCGAGGTTCGCCCGACCAACGAGGAGGGCTCGAGCAGCCGCGGCTTCACGCCGACCTCGAGCGGCGGGTTCGTCCTCGAGCTCTCGGACGTGATCGAGGGCAGCGACGAGACCCGCAGCCAGGCAGTCAGCGAGCGGTCCTCCGGGGACGCTTGGGCGGCCCTGGAGCGTGACCTGAGCGAGCCCAGCGCCGAGACCCCGGCCGCGGTCCTCGCCGACGGCCCCCTCCAGCACGTGACTCTGATCTCGGGTGAGCTCGGCGTGGGCAAATCTCGGCTCCTGCGCGAGTTCAAGACTCACGCCCAGCTCCAGCGCGTGGCCGTCGCAGAGGGACATGCGCGCTTGGGAGGCGGCGCCTACGAGCCCTTCGTGGACGTGTTTCGTGGTGTGCTCGGCCTCTGGGACGAGCGCGACAAGAGCGCCGCTCGTCAGACCGATCCCCTCCGACGCCGACTCCTCCAGCGCTACGGCGCCGAGATCGCGCGCCTGATCCCTCAGCTCGAGGAGGGCTTCCTCCCGGTCACGACCCGGAGCGTCCTCGCCGACGAGCAGGCCGAGCTGCGCCTCCTAGACGCCCTGGCCCAGTTCCTGATCGGCTACAGCCGCGTCCGGCCCCTCGTGGTCGTGCTCCACGACTTCGACCAGGCCGACACCCAGACCGTGGCCCTCGTCGAATACCTCTGCCGCAACCTGAGCCTGATCGAGTCGGCCCGAGCCCTCTCGCGGCGGACGAACAACGCGCTCCGGCCGCTCCGACTCCAGGTCCTGATCAGCTATCGCCCCTCCGAGGCGGGCAGCGAGCCGACGCCGCAGGTCCGGGCCCTCGAGGCCCTCCTCGAGACCCAGGTCGTAGGCGGCCTCGTGCTCCAACCCCTGAGCAAGGCCCAGGTGACCGAGCTCGTGGAGTCCATGCTCGGCAAGGGGACCTCGAACGAGGAGCTCACCGAGCGGATCTTCCAAGAGACCAAGGGCAACCCCTACTTCACGGTCGAGGTCATGCGCTCCCTCGTCGAGACCGGCGCCCTCTCGCGTCGCGACGGGACATGGCGCCTCGACCTCAGCGGCGGGGTCAAGATCCCAGCCACCATGCAAGAGGTGATCCTGGAGCGGACCCGGCGGGTCGCCGCTGACGAGCGCTGGCCCCTGGAGATCCTGGCTGTCCTCGGACGACCTGCGCCGGTCCATGAGCTGAGCTCGGCCCACCCCGAGCGCGCAGGTGAGCTCGTCTCGCACCTCGCGAGCCTCGAGCGCCGGCGGGTCCTGTTCTCAGAGCGCCGGGCCGGAGATCAGCTCCACTACGACTTCTTCCACGAGGTGGCGCGGCGGGCGGTCTACGACGCGATCGACCCCGCCGATCGAATCGCTCTCCACGAGGCCTGCGGGGATCACCTCGAGCGGCGAGCCGAGCTCGGGCAAGCCTCGGACGCGACCGAGCTCTTCCGCCACTTCGTGGCGGCCGGGAGTCGGAGCAAGGCCCTCCAATACGGGATTCGGGCCGGCGACGAGGCCTGCGCGGTCCACGCTTATCAACGCGGGATCGCGGCTTACTCAGAGGCGCTCCCTCTCCTCCCCGCAGGCTCCAGCCGCTGGCGGGACTTGGTCGCCAAGACCGGCGACCTCCTGGCGCGAATCGGGGACACGGAGCAAGCGGCTGCTGCCTACCAACAGATCCTGGACCTCGACCAGCGCCTGCAGCCCAACGAGCGCGTCCGGGCTCGCCGGCGCCAAGGCCAGATCCTCGAGCAGCGCGGCGACTACGAAGGCGCGCTGGAGGCGCTGAGCTTGGCCACCATAGCGGGCCTCGGCCAGGACGGCGTCGAGCGCGAGGCAGCTCAGGTCCTGACGGCCACGGCCTCGATCTACGAGCAGACGGGGCGCTACGGCGACGCGATCGGGTTCTGCGAGGCGGCGATCGCGCAGCTGGTCGGGTTGAGCGAGGACGAAGAGGTCGCTCAGGTCCGCCTGATCGAGGGCCGCTGCTACGTGGCCCTAGGAGAGCTGCCCGCGGCTGAGCACGCCCTAGAGCGCTGCTTGGGGATTCGTCGCCGGCTGGGCGACGAGGCCGGCATGGCCGAGGCGATCGGTGAGCTGGGCCTGGCTGCCTTCGCGCGCGGCGACATGGACGAGGCGATCTCGCGCTTCGAGCGGGCCCTCGAGCGCGAGACTGCGCTGGGCCACGCGGCGGGTGTCGCCCTGGCGGCGCGACGCTTGGCCCAGGCTGCGCGGGAGCGCGGCGATCATGAGCGCTCGGTGCCCCTCCTGCGTCGCTCCCTCAACATTCACGAGAAGACCGGCAACCGGGCCGAGGTCGTGCGCGCCAAGATCGAGCTGGGTCGCCTCCACGGCTCGATCGGCGAATACACCGCCGCCCTGACCTTGCTCTCCCAGGCCCGGATCTTGGCCGAGGAGCTCGACATTCGCGCCGAGTCGGCGCGGGCCCTCAACGCCTCGGCGCGCCTGATGGCGGACCTGGGGGCGGCCGAGGAAGCCTCCCGGGGCGCGACCGAGGCGCTCCGGGTGGCCTCGCTCCACGGAGACCTCCCCCGCGAGCGGGCCAGCGCGCTCGAGACCTTGGGTCGGACCCGCTGGCTGGCGGACGACTCGGACGCCGCAGAGCAGCTCCTCAACGAGGCCCAAGCGCTCTTCCTCAAGCAGAACGATCCGCGGGGTGTGGCGCGGACCCGCTGCTCGGTCCTGGAGCTCCTCCTCGCCCGAGGCGCGATCCAGCTGGCCCGGGCCCTCCTGGATCAGCTCCTCGAAGAGGGTGTCCCCGAGAGCATGTCGACGGAGCTGAGCCGCCTCCGGGTCGAGGTCGACCTCGGCGAGCCCGGCGCCACGATCTCCAGCCGACACCTCGGCCTCCTCGAGCGCGCTGCGGGGCACGCCGAGCGGGCCCGCAAGGGCGGCTTGGCCTGGAAGATCGCCACGACTCGGGGCCGCGTCCTGGAGCGGCTGGACCAACCGGAGAGCGCGCTGCGGAGCTTCGTCGAGGCCATGTCCGCGATCCGGCGCGCGCTGGAGGAGGTGCCTTCTCGACTCCGGCCTGGTTATCTGCAGCTCCCGGCCTGCCGGCGCTGCAAGGCCGACTTCGCGCGCCTGAGAGGACGGGAGTAGGGAATGGGCGACGGGGACCTGCGAGAGCTCGAGCGGCGAGCGGGCGAGGGGCCTGAGGCCTACCGGGCCTGGCTCGAGGCCCTCGTCAGGCTGCGGGACGAGCGCGTCGTCGAGGCCGAGGCCTTCGGCGCAGAGCTCGAGGCCTGGGTCGCGGCCTTTCGCGAGCAGGTCGTGCTCGAGACCCAGGGCTGGCACGGGAGGGTCCCGGTCATGAACGCGGGCTCGATCTTGCCGGCCCTCCGCGAGGCGCTCCGCCCGCTGGGGGAGGGCTTCTTGGGGACTGGGTTCGGCTTTCGCCGTCTGGGTCGGATCTATCAGGAGCCCAGGCAGGAGCGCTCGCAGGACGAGGACTTCTACGACGCGCCGACGCCCCTCGTCCCCGTGGTGTTCGTGGCGCGCCTCGGGGGGCGCTTCGTGTTCGGCTTCAGCTCCAGCCAGAGTCGCAAGGTGACGCCTGGGACGAGCTTCCCTGCCCTCTCCCCCTGGCGCCAAGAGGTCAGCCCCCAGGCTCGCGAGCGGCGCCTCCTCCGCTGGCGGGACGAGAGCGAGGGCCTCACAACGGCCCCTGAGGACGTAGTCGGAATCTGGGTCGACCTCCAAGACCTCGAGCGCGCCGAGGCCGGAGCTGCGCGTGAGGGCGAGCCTATGTCCGCGCGGGACCTGGACTACGCGACCGAGAAGCAGGTCAAGTTCGTCGAGAGCCTCTGGGGCCAGAAGGGTCTCGACGAGGCGACCTTCACCGACATTCTCCGGACCCACAGCGGTCTCCGGAGCCCCGCCAAGCTCCAGTATCTGGGGCGCCACGAGGCCTCGTCCATGATCGAGGTCTTGCTGGCCCTGCCCGACGCCAAGCGCCGGCGACGGGCCAAGCCCGAGCCCTCCGGGGAGGCGCTCCCCCCAGCTCCCTTCGACGACCCAGCACCCTTCGACGACCCTGCTCCCTTCGAGGACCGCGCTCCCCAGGAGGACGGGCCGCCGGCGAAGTCGCCCCCCAAGAAGAAGAAGGCGAAGAAGGCCGGCGCCGGGAAGGTCCTCTGGGAGGGGACCTTGCTGGCGGTCCAGCCGAGGATCACGATGGGGATCATTGGGCGCGACGAGCAGCACGGCTACAAGGGCTACACGCTCTACGTGCGCGGCCAGCTCGACGGCGTCGCGCGCGAGTTCAGCGTCGGGATCGGCAAGGCCGCCCAGGCCAAGCATGGCTTTCAGGCTGGACTCCTGATCAGCGGGGCTGGCGCGCCGGCTCCGCCGGGCGAGGGGATCGACCTCTACAAGGCCAGCAAGCTGAAGGTCGACGAGGCGACCCCGGCCCCCGCCCAGGAAGGTCCCCCCTGGACTGGCCTCCCGCTCGAGCTGCCCGCCTATCGCGCGGCGGGGCACCGAACCCTGGCGGCGACGGCCCTCGACGGAGCGCCCTGCGGGGTGTGCATTCACGGCTGCCTAATGCCCGTCGAAGAGCACGGCGAGCGGGTCCTGAGCGCCGAGTGCTACGGCCCTCGCGACTGCGCCGCCTTCGTGGCGGGGGCGCGCTAGGCTGCCCTCCAGCTAGCTGATCAGTCCTTGCTGATCAGGGGCAGGACAGCGAAGCGCACGATCGCGCCCCCCGCAGCGCCCAGGAGCGCGAACCCGGCGATCCCAATCGGGAATAGCGTTTGGTGGATCGCGGCTCCAGCGAGCACTCCGAGCAGGACTCCGATCGCCGCGGCGTTGCTCTTCCGCTTCTTCTCCGAGTCGTCCGTCTTGGCCTCACCGATAATGTAGCTCTGCGTCATGGCTACCTCCTTTGTTGCTGAGGTAGGAGCAGGCTGGGGGCCGTGGATACGGTTCAGCTCGACATGGACGGGAAGCACTTAGGGCGAGGTTCGGATCACGCTTCGATCCAACCTGTCTCGCGAGTTGTCAGTCTTGCTCCAGGTTCCAACGCCTTTCCCTGATTCGATCCGCAGCGTAGGTCGTGAACAGGGTCGTCGAGAGCAGGCTGCCCAGGATCGCTAGGGCCACGATCTCCGCGTTCGACCCCGGCGCAGTGAAGGCGACGGTCTTGATCAGGAGCCCTAGGACGACCATGCTGACCGCGAAACAGGCCAGGCCGAAGACGGTAATGAGAAAGGCGTCTACGGGCTTCGTGGGCGGCACGGAGAGCTCTAGGGGGGGCAAGGGCGCTTGGGTCTCGTCCGGCGCAGGCTCCAGGGGCTCCGGATCGACCTCGCGTCCAGGGAGGCCCTTGGCGGCCACTCGCGCACGGGTCGTCGCGCTCAGAGCAGGCAGACCGGCGCCGCAAGCGGGGCAGCCGCCGTGGAGGTCGACACATTCGAGGTGCGACCAAGACATGCAGGCCTCGCAGGCCCGCTTGGTCTCTCCGATCTCGACCGCCGCCTTGCAATAGGCGCAGTTCGGTCGAGAGACCTGGAGTCTGAGATCCGAGTCCACTCGTCCTCCGTCGACGTAGGTTGGGCGGGCCGGTCGCCAAGTGGTGCTGGGGACGCAGCGGCGGAGAGCCGCTGAGCGCTAGCGGCGGCCGAAGAGGCGGACGTGGGCCTTGCCGGCCTTGTTCTTCTTGCCCTTGGTCTTCTTCTTGGCGGCGCTGCGGTAGGTCATGGTGACCTTGCGAATGATCCGGTTGTTGCCCGGGAGGTCGATCGCGCGGGTCTGGCCGCCCTTCTCGATCACCTTGCGGATCTTGACGTCGTGGGTCTCGCCGTTGCCGTAGGTGATCTTGAGGTCGAGGAAGTGGACCGCGCGGCCTTTGATCCGGAGCTGGATCTTCTTGTAGACGCCCTTGGCAGCCGTGACGGCGATCACGTCGCGCTCGGCCTTGAAGTCGACCTTGCGCTCGCCAAGGAAGACCCAACCCTTGGCCTTCTTGACGCCCTTCTTGGCGCCCTTCTTGGCGCCCTTCTTGGCGCCCTTGGCGACCTTGTGGGCTCTGGGTCCCTTGGCGGGCTTGGTCTTGACGGTGCAGCCAGTCAGGCCGACTGCGAGAGCGAGGGTCAAGGCGGAGAAGAGAGCGATGGTGCGCATGGTGTGTCCTCTTGGATTTGCGGGCGAAGTCTACCCGGAACGAACCCGAGGGAGGACACCCTCTTCTACCTCGCCGTTCTGGCTTGCTCGCCAGATCTGGCGAGTGGTCACGTCCAGGCAGGTGAGCCACTGACCACCGTAGGCGTAGGTGTCTATGCAGATCGCGTGGCCGAGGTCGAGGACGCCTCCGTTCTTCTGGCTCGCGTGCCCGCAGATCAGAGTCTTTCCAGAGCTGTGCGCCTGAGAGTTCGACTCCCGGAGCTTCTCCCAACGCAGGACATAGGCGTCGGCCTCTTCGGGTGCTTGATCTGCGTGGAGATTGGCATGAACGAAGATGTGGCCAGGGGTCTCGTAGAACTCACGGCACCTGGCGAGGAACTCCCAATGGCTCTCAGGCACGGCTTCTAGGTTCTGGCCGGGATAGGAGGCGAGGGTGGGAACTCCGTAGCCGTGGAGCCAGTCCTGAGCCTTGCCAGCCCGCGCTTCGAGCATCATTTGGTCGTGGTTGCCGAGCAGCGCTACGAGCTCAATGTCCTCTCGCGCTTCGAGGGCCGAGAGGCGATCCAGGACGCCTGCGCTGTCGGGACCGCGATCCACGTAGTCGCCGAGGAAGATCAGGGTGTCGCCGGCCTGGAGGCGGAGCGACTCGAGCAAGCGGTCGAGCGCAGCGCTGCAGCCGTGGACGTCTCCGATCGCCAGGAGGCGCATCTCTAGAGCAGATCTCGGGGGGAGTCGCTCCTCTGCGCGCGCCGGAGGCGTCCGTCGAGGGTCTCCAGGCGAGCGACCTGCTCCCCGTCCTCGTCTCGCTCGCGGGCCAGGGCTCGAGTCACGAGGCCGATCGCGCGGTCCACTCGGCCCAGGCGACCGAGGGCGATCGCAGCCAGCTCGACGTTACACACCGTCCCGTTACGACGAATTAGGCTGGCCGCCAAGGCCTCGGCCCGCTCGGGGTCGTGGCCGACCTCGCCGAGGAAGTGGAGGTAGGAGGCTCGAACGCTGTCGGCCTCGGGCGAGGCCTTGAGCTTGCGCTCGTATTCCCTCAGCAGAGCCTTCATGGCCTGGCGCGCCCCCCAAGGGAGCTTGCCCTCTTGATCGAACTGAGCGATCACGAGCCCCTCGCGGGCTCGGAGGCTCTCGGGCTGAAGCTCCTGCGCCTCGAGGAAGCAGCGGCGGGCTTCGTGTCGCTCGCCGGTCGTCAGGGCAGCCTGGCCCTTGTGGATCCAGGCCATGTGGCAGCGCGGATCGAGCTGAAGCGCGTTCTCCTGCCAGGTCTGGGCGAGGCGTGGCTGCCCACGCTGTTGGTAGAAGAGTCCGCGATAGCTAGCAGCCAGCGCGCTCTGAGGGTCGAGCTCCGTGGCTCGGGTCAGGGCTGCTTCTGCCTCGCTCGAGCCACGTCGCAAGAGGACTTGGCCGAGGAGAAGCCAGGCGCGCCCGTTCTCGTCGTCGATGGCGAGGGCTTGGCGGAGGTCGGTCTCGGCCGCTTGGAGGCCGCCGCGCTGAAGGTTCACGAAGCCGCGCCCGACGTAGGCCTGGGCGTAGTTGCTGCTCAGGCTCACGACCCGGTTCAGGTCGCGCAGGACCCGAGCCTCGTCGCCCCGGTCCCAGTAGAAGTTGGCCCGATTGTTGAGGACCTCGACCAGGACCTCGCGCCGGCGGAGGCTCTGCAGGTAGACCCCCCGGTCGACCTGGCCCCCGCCGATCCGGAAGCGCTCGACGTAGTAGCCGTCTTCGTGCGCCGCTCCTCGGGAGGTCAGCTCAATGTTCTGTCGCAGACCTTCGCCCTCCCAGCGAACGAAGAAGTGTCCCGGGACCGAGACCCCATAGAGAGGGAGCCCTAGCCGGTAGCCGAGCGCGAGGTAGAGCGTCGAGAGCCCGACGCAGTGCCCTCGGCGTCGTCGAACGACATGCGGCAGGAGGAGGTCCGCCAAGCGGTCCTCGTCGTAGCGGCTCCCCCCGCGGGTCGGCGCGGCCTCGACCCCGAGGGTGTCGAAGAAGAAGTCGTTGAAGGCCGTCAGGCGGGCCAGGGCGCTCACGCTCCGATTGAGGTGGACGCGGGCCAGGTCTGACCACTCGTCGAGGGTGTCGACGGTCAGCTCGGGGTCGAGCTCGGGCTGGTCCTCGCAAGCGATCAGGGTCGCGCCGAGGCCGACGTCGAGCCGCCGCTCGCGGGCGCGAAGGAGCACCTCGAGCCCAGGCGAAGGTGCGCCAGGAGGTCCCGAAGGGACTCGAACCCTCGGCGGGAGTAAGACGCGGGCGGCGTGGAGCCGGAGGCGTCTGAGGTCGTCGCTGACGTGGAGGGCTTCTAGGGCCTGGCTCGCGAAGTCTAGAGGTCCTTGGAAGCTAGACACCGGCGCAGAAACCTAGAGACGGGCGCAGGAACCGACAGGCCAACCTTGGGCCTTAGCGGGGCCTACTCCTCGGTGGCAGCCTCGATCCGAATCACGAGGGCCGCGGCGCGCTTAGCAGCGGCGCCCTCACCACCAGAGGCCTTGCGCAGCGCGGGGAGCGCGGCCTTGCCCATGGCGAAGAGGTCGTTCTCTGCGGAGCGGATCTTGGTCGCGCTCTTGTCCGAGAGCTGTGCGATCAGGCGCTTGACGCGAGCCTCGGTCGTCTCGTCGAGACGGGCCGTGCCCTTGTCGTTCTTCTCGAGCTCAATGGGGCCGCCAGCGATTCGCTTCAGGAGCTCGTCCGCCGACTCGTCGGAGGCGAACTTGCGCTTGCCGGGGCCGTCCCACCAGGCGCGCCAGGCGACGGCGTCGGGGGGGAAGGTCTCCTCGGTCAGCCAGGTCAGCGAGCGAGTGATGTACTTCGCGATCAGGAAGTCGTTCTCGTCCTCGAGGGCCTTGACCAGCGCGGGGATCATCTTGGAGTCGTTGCTCATGCCAAGCCCGATCGCCGCGTGGTGGCGAATGGACTTGCTGCGCGGGTCGCGGCCCGTGCGCTTGAGAGCGCGCTGCAGCTCCTCCTTAGCGGGCTTGGTTCCGACTTCGCCCATGACGAAGAGGCCGCGGTAGATCACGCCCCAGGTGGGCTTCTTGCGCTTGATCTCGACGCGGTAGCGGTCCAGGAGGGGGCCCATGGAGGGCTCGCCGATCAAGACCAAGGCCCGGCGGGCTGACTCGGCGCGGAGGAGGGACTCGGTGTCGTTGAGGGCCTCGATCAGGTCGCTGATCGCCTTCTCGGCGCCTATGGCCCCGAGGGTGTCGCCGGCCGCGATTCGGACGGGGATCGCGCGGTCGCCGTCCTTGAAGACTCCCAGGGCGGCTTCGTACTTGGCGGGGTCGCCGATCTCGGCCATGACGTTGAGGGCGGCTTGGCAGGCTGAGTCAGTCAGCTTGGCGTCTCCGGCTTGGCTCAGCGCGGCCGCGACTTTCTCGAGGCAGGGCTTGCCGACCAAGATCAGCTCGCGGACGGCAGCCTCACGGCTGGGGACCGAGTTGGAGCTGAGGCGCGCGACGAGGCGATCGACGTCCCGCTCGCCCTTGGGGTCCATGGTGAGGTCGGTCTTGGGAGCGACCTCGGGGGCGTTGGCGCGGGCGACGAAGGTCACCCGGCCCTTCTCGAGGCGCCAGGCCAGCCCAGCCTGCAGGGCCACGTGATCGAGGAGGCACCGGGCAGGGACGCTGTAGAGGCGGAGGGTGGCGCTGATTCCGCTCCGCTTGAGGCGGATCCGGACGCGCGCGGGAATGCTGACGGGGACCTTGGTCCGCTCAGAGACGCGCTTCGCGACGGTCGAGATCGGGGACCGCTCGTAGTTGACCGTCATTGGAAGTTCGAGGGCGCGGCTACCCTTGCCCTTGGGCGCTCCGACCTCAGGGAGCTTGTATCCCTTGGGGTGCAGGACCCAAGCCCCGGCCCAGGCGCTCCGCTCGAGCTTGTGCGCCTTTTGGAGCTTGGCTAGGACGTCCTTGAGCTCCACGTCGCTCACGCGCAAGTTGACGGAAGCGCCCGAGTTGACCCCAGGGGCCAGGACTATGTTCGTCTCGGTCTGGCGCTGAAGCTGCTCGACGACCAAGCCGAGGGGGGTCCCCTGGAAGGTCGCGGTGGCCTTGCCCTTCAAGGAAGGGTCATCGGCGAAGGCGGCGCTGCCGAGCAGGCAGCTCGAGGCCAGAATCGCGAAGGCAAACGGGCGCATGGCGGTCACAAGAGCACTCCCCTCAAACCCTGTCTGGGGTCGAGTTTCGGAGGGGGGAGATTACCCGAAACGGCTGGCCGCTGCACGGCGTCTCAGCCATCGGGCAACTTTCTACGCGATTTCGCGAAGCCACCCTCCGTGCGAAGATTCGCCTGTGAAGACCTCAGGACTGGAGCCAGTGGGGGTCGCCCCTACGAAAGGGCAGGTATGAGGCGCCCCCAGACAGGAGACCGAGGCCTGCGCGACCTCGAGCGGCGCGCGGCCAGCGGGGAGGTCGAGGCCCAAGCGGAGCTCCTCATCGCTCGCCACCGCCTGGATCGGCTCCCTGAGGAGCGGCTCAGGCTCGGGGCCCACCTCGAGGACCCCGCCGCCGTGATCGCCGCCCGCGAGATCCTGGGCGTGGCCCCCCGGCGCCAGAACCTCGGGAGCTGGATCCGCCGGATCGGGACCCCCGACCTCTCGACCTGGCCAAAGGAACTCCCCTGGAAGGCGCTCGTTCAGCCGGTCTGCGTTCGCGCGGCGCTGGCCGCGAGCGAGGCCGCTCTCCCGGTCTGGACATCGGCCGAGTGGCGCCAGAACGTGGACCCCAACGACACCGAGCTCGAGCTGATCGAAAAGGTCCACCGCGACGTCAAACGGTGGCTCGCGGAGCCCACGGCCGCAGCCGCCGAGCGCGTCCTAGCTCACGTCATGGGGACGAGCTGGAGCGGGATCACGGCCGATGCGGCGACGGAGCTGGTCTCCGTCGTCTGCCCCCCCTCGCTCTCCATGCGCCGCGTCCCCGAGCGCGAGCTGGCTCGCAGCGCGGCGACCGTCGTCGAGTCCGCAGCCCGGACCCTGGAGTGGTCGGAGGTCCCGAAGCGGGCCGCCGAGGCGTCGCTAAGGGACGCCTGCCGCGGAGCCGTGATCCCCTTCCTGCTCTGGAGCTGAGGGCGGCGCGCCCTCGTGCAGCGGGAGTGAGGCGTCCAGGGGTAGCCAAGGGGCGTTCCAGGCGACGCCCTTGCGGAGGGCGGGCCGGATCCCAGGGTCGGTGTCGAGGGAGCCCATGCACACGCTCAGGCTCTCGGCCCGGAACAGATCTCGCCCCGCGAAGAGCGAGGACCCACAGGTCGAGCAGAAGGCGCGATCGGAGAAGCCCTCGCAGCTGAACACGGTCAGCGCCTCCCGCCCTTCCAGCCCGAGGTCTGCTAGGCGCACGCTCATGCCGGGGTCGGCTCGCGAGCCGGAGAACTTTCGGCAGCGAGAGCAGTGGCAGTAGTCCGAGCGCAAGGGCTGACCCCGGATTACGAAGCGCACCGCTCCGCACATGCAGGCCCCTCTAATGTCTTCCATGGACCACGCGCCCTCTCAGCGGAGCTCGACGCGCTCGAACACGATGGTGGAGTCAGCCGTTCGGAGCCGAAGCTTGCCGGGAGCCGCGTCCAGAGAGACGGGCCCAGCGCCGTCGTTGAGGTCGAGGCCCTCGCTTCCGAACACGTAGTCGCCGTCCTCCTCTAGGACCATGAAGCGGGGCCCCTCAGGCGAGACGACCAAGACCGCGCCCGAGTAGGAGCCTTCAGCGCCGAAGTAGTAGTAGGCCTTGAGGAGCGCGCCGGCTGCGGCGCCTTCGACGGCGCTCGAGGCGTAAAACCCAGGGAGGTCCGTGGCCTCAGCCGATCGCCAAGTGACTTTCTCCTCGGCGACCTCTACCTCGCGGTCCTTGGCAGCGACCACGTTCGAGGCGTAGCAGCCCCCTAGCGAGAGGGCCCCCAGCGAGAAGAGCAGCCAAGCGGGGACGCGCAGGGCCCTCATTTGCCAGCCTTGCCGAGTGAGCGGAGGCGGAGGCTGAGCCAAACCTTGACTTTGGGCTCCATGCCGACCGCTCCCATGTCGGGAACCTCGACCTCGAACTGAGTCAGGTCGAGGGTCGCCTCGCCGGTCAAGACGAGGCGCTTGGAGGCGTCGACGCTGATCTTGAGCGGGACCGCCACTTCGCGGCTGACGCCATGGATCGTGAAGGTCCCGAGTCCCTTCGCGACGCTCGTGCGCGCTGCGGCGTCGCTCTCGCTGACCTCGAGGGAGGTCAGGTCGAACTGAACATGAGGGTGCTTCTCGGCGGCGAGGACCTTGCGCATCTCCTCGTCGCGGCCGTCGACGCCGGTCCGGAGGTCGGCCACCACCGCGCGGATTCGGCCCTTGGCCTCTGGGTCACTGCTGGCGAGCTTGCCCACGAAGCTGCCCTCGACCTTGGACGTCACCCCGCTGAAGTCGTGGAGGGTGCTCTTGGCGTCGAAGCCGACCCGCGAGAGCGAGGGGATCACGGTGTAGCGCTGGCGCTCGTTGAAGTTCGGGCCGCCGCCCGCCATCTTGAAGCTGAACAGGCCGCGCTTGCGTCGCTTCTTCTTGGGCGCTGGCGCGGGGGGGGCTGCGGGCTCAGGCGTGGCGGCAGCCACGGGCTCGGGCTCGGCCGGCGCGGGGTCGTCGGCTGGGACCGTCGTCGGGCCGCCCTGGCCGGGCGAGCGCTGGAGCGCGGTCCGCAGAGCCGCGACTTCGCTGCGCAAGCGGCGCTCCTCCTTGGAGAGTGTGGACAGGCTCGACTCGAGGCGAGCGACGCGGCCGGCGAGGGCCTTGGCGCTCGCGGCTTGCTCGCTGTGGCGCTCCTCGGCGGCCGTGTCGAGGGCCGTCCCTAGGGCCTCGAGGTTGGTCCCGATCCCCTTCGAGAGCGCGCCGAGGTCGTTTTGCACCGTCGCCACGTCGTCGCGCAGGAGGGCGATCGGGTCAGGACCCTCGCTCGGCGCCTGGGGCGGTCGAACCTGAATGTCGAGTCCGCTCTGGGCGAAGCCTAGAGCGCCGAGCCCGAAGGCGGCCAAGCCGAGCCCGAGGAGGGTCGGCAGCCAGCGCTTGAGGCGAGAAGGCGGCGGCGCCGCAGGGACAGGGGGGGTATCAGTCATTACTCAAGACCTCGCAGGAGCGCGAGCTCGAGCGTGAACCCGGGCCCCATAGCTATCGTCAGGCCAAACTGTCCCGGCTTGACAGCACCACGAGCCAAGAGCTCGTGGGCGACGAAGTGGACCGAGGCCGAGGAGAGATTACCGTAGGCCGCGAGGGTCCCGCGCGCCGCGGAGACCTGCTCCTCGCTCAGCTCGAGCACGTCACGGACGTTATCGAGGACCTTGGTCCCGCCCGGGTGGAGCACGAAGAACCCGATCTCCGAGAGGTTCAGGCCTTGCGATTCGAGGAAGGCGTCGACCCGAGGGCGCAGCTCGCGCTTGACGAGGAGCGGGATCCGCCGCGAGAGAATGATCTTGAAGCCTTCGCTGCGGAGATCGAAGCCCATGATCTCTTGGGTGGCGGGGAAGAGGAAGGTGGTGTGGGCGAGGTGCTCGAAGCTGGGCTGCTTGGCTGAGCGGTTCGAGAGCACGACCGCGGCGGCGCCGTCGCCGAAGATCGCGGCCGAGATCACGTTGGCCCGGGTCGAGTCGTCGAGTTGGAGCGTCAGGGAGGGCAGCTCGACCGAGAGCAAGAGCACCTTCGCGTCGGGCTGGCCGCGGAGGTAGTCCGAGGCGAAGGCCATGGAGGTCGCGCCCGCGGCGCACCCGGCCTCGGTCAGCGGGAGCCGCCGGACGTCAGGGCGAAAGCCGAGGGCGTTGGCGACGTGGACGTCCAGGGCGGGGATCATGACGCCGGTGCAGCTCGTGTCGACGATCAGGTCGATCTCGTCGGCGCGGAGGCCTGCCTCGTCAAGAGCCTGTCGGGCGGCGCTGGTGCCGAGCTCGATGGCGACCTCGTGGTAGGCGCGGTTGCGGCCGGTCAGGGTCGTCTCGCTCAGGTAGAAGCTGGGAGGCCGGGCGAGGTAACGCTTGTCGATCCCGCTGTTGCGCACGATCTGCGAAACGAGCTCCGGGTCCTCTCCCTTGGCCTCGAAGATCCCCCGCAGGCGGGCTTCGGACTCCTCGGCGCTGAAGGAGTAGGAGGGGAGGGCGAGGGCGATCGATTGGACGGTGGGGGCCATGAGCGCCTCCTTTGAGGTAGGTGGTTCTGGGTTGCTTCGAGCAAGAGGAGGCCCAAAGGTCTGGGGGCGCGCTTCCAGGACTTAGCGCGGGGGTCAGGGCAGGCTTTGCAAGCGCCGTGTAGGTCCTGCAATCAGGCCCCGAGGAGGAGACGGAGTCCGTCCTTGAGGCGAAGGGAGCCCAGGGGCGCACTTCCGCCGGCGACGCCCAGTAGGCGCTCGAAGGTGTCGGGCGCCTTGGCCAAGGTCCGGACCACCCGCTCGGCTCGTTGGGGGTGGGCGGCGAGGTAGAGCAGGGCTCGGGTCAGGCTGGCCAGGGCGCCGATCGCGCGGCCGCGGCGACGGGTCCAGGCCGCGAGGCGGCGAGCCGAGAAGTCCTGGCGCGCGAAGGCTTCAGCCAGGACTTCGGCGGCGATCTCGCTCGTGACCAAGGCCAGCGAGAGCCCCTCCCCCGTGATCGGGTCGAGGGCTCCGGCGGCGTCGCCGACCAGGAGCAGGCGGGGGCCGTGAGCTCGCGTGGCCTGGAGACCGAGGGGGCCGATGGCGCGGACCGGGGTCATGAATGGCGAGTCGGCGAACACCTGAGCGCGTCCCGCGCTGACACGAAGTGCGTCGCGGAGGCCTGCTGGGAGGTCGCCTTGAAAGGGCTTCAAGCCTTCGCGATCGACGAGGAGGGCGAGGCAGGTCCGGGTGGTCGAGACCGGGGTCGTGTAGACCTCGAAGCCCGGGCCGAGGCAGACCTCGACGGTGGGGTCGAGGCGGTGTCCGTGGGTGACGTGGGTCCCGACTCCGAAGCGGGCGCGTGCGGGCTCTGGAGCGTCCAGGCCGGCCAGCCGTCGAACGCGGGAGCGGCCTCCGTCGGCCCCGACCACGACCTCGGCGCTGAGCTCCTCGCCCTCGAGGTTCAGGCGCACAGGATCCTCTCCTGCGGAGAGCTGGAGCTCGCGGGCCCAGCTCCCGAGGCGAACGTCGATCAAGGGTGCCGCCTGGGCGCGAGCTACGAGCTCAGCGTCGAGCCAGGCGCGCTCGACGCCGATTCCTAGATCGCTTCCGGCTGGGAATCGGCCCTCTGCTTGGGCTCCCTCCGGGAGCACGTAGCGGAGTCCGCTGAAGCCAGCGCCGCGAGGCTCGATCCCTAGGCGCCGAAGGGCGGCTACGCCATGGGGCATGAGCCCCTCTCCGCAGACCTTGGCCCGAGGGAAGGTCGCGCCGTCGATCAGCGCGCAGCTGCGCCCTTGGCGGGCGAGGTGGAGGGCGAGGGACGAGCCGGCGGGTCCGGCTCCGATCACGATCACGTCGTAGTGCATGGCCTGGACGTCGCAAAGAGGGCGCCTGCCCTAATCGCTGTCAGCTCCGTGGCACCTGTGTAGGAACGAAATCGCTCCTTGTAAGACCCACAAGGGGGGTCGCCTCGCAGCCTGCAGTCGTTGCGTTTGGGATTGGCACCCGAGGTGCGAAGGGGCTGGTCATGACCCACACCATTTCGACTCGTGACCGCTTCCTAGCCCTCCTCTATGGAGGTGTCTGCCACCTCTCGTTCTTGGCCGGCGCTGCCGCCATGGTCTTCGCGCTCCATGAGGGGCTGCGGACCGGCCTCGGCCCCTTCGAGGGCTGGGCGGCCCTAGCGGCCAACGCCGCCCTCGTGCTCCAGTTTCCGCTCCTTCACTCGCTCTTGCTCTCGAAGCGCGGGCGCCCCTGGCTGGCGAAGTTGGCTCCGGCTAGCCTGGCGCGTCCTCTAGGGACGACGCTCTTCGCGACCTTCGCTTCGCTTCAACTCTTGGCGGTGTTCCTGCTCTGGTCGCCGAGCGGGGTCGTGCTCTTCGAGCCGAGCGGGGCGCTCAGGGTCGCGTTCCAAGTCTCCTAGGGCCTGTCCTGGGTCTTGGTCGCCAAGACCATGGGCGACGCGGGGCTCGGAACCCAGCTCGGCTACCTGGGCTGGCTGGCAGTGGCTCGCGGAAGGGAGCCGAGCTACCCCTCCTTCCCGCGCGAGAAGAGCTTCGGGGTGTGCCGCCAGCCGATCTACCTCGCCTTCGCTCTGACCCTCTGGACCGGGCCCGTTTGGACTCCGGACCACCTGGCCGTGGCCCTGATCTGGACCGGCTACTGCGTCGTGGGGCCGATCCTCAAGGAGCGCCGCTACGGCGAGCGCTATGGTGGGGCCTTCCGGCGCTATCAGGCCGAGGTTCCCTTCTTCCCGGGCCTTCGCCCGGGTCCGGTTCAGGTCGGCGCCGGAGCGGCGGCGTGAACTCGCGCGCCGTGTTCGCGGCCCTGCTCGGGGTCGTCGCGCTGTTGCGCCTGCTGGAGGTCGTCGTCTCACGCGTTCGTCAACGCGCCCGCCCGGAGCAGGTCGTGGCCGAGCCCTTCGTGTTCCCCCTCATGGTCGCGCTTCACGTCGGGCTAGTCGCCCTCCCCCTCCTCGAGGTGATCCTCTGGGAGCGCCCCTTCTTCCCGCCCTTGGCTCTCGCGGCTGGAGCGGTCCTGGTGATCGCGACCCTCCTCCGGGTTTGGACGCTGTGGACGATCGGGGCGGCCTGGAACGTCCGGGTCGTGATCCCCGAGGCGCGCCAAATCGTCGTGGCGGGACCCTATTCTTGGGTCCGCCACCCCAACTACCTGGTCGTGATCCTCGAGGTCTTAGCGCTCCCGCTCCTACATGCGGCCTGGCTCTCGGCCTTGAGCTTGAGCCTCCTCAACGGCTTCGTCCTCTGGCGGCGAATAAGAACCGAGGAGGAAGCGCTGCGCAGGCTCCCTGCTTGGCGCTCGGCCATGGCGAAGCGCGCCCGCCTGATCCCGGGCCTCGTATGAGTCCGGCAGATCACGAGAGCCCGGCCAGGGAGGCGAGTCCGCCCAGGCGGGTGGACTTCGAGAGCGTGAGCCTGGTGGAGCAGGCTGCGCTCAGCAGAGCTTGCGGAGACCGCCTCCTTCTGCGCGATCCGCCTCGGGCTGGGGCCTGCTACCTCCGCTGCGCTGAGTTGCTCTTGGCCAGCGCTCTCCTCCGCCGGGCGCGCGAGCAGGCCCCAGGCTCGCCGCTCCAGGCTCTGGCGCTCCTCCGGCGTTGCGAGGGCCTCGCGGTTCACTGCTCGCTGCTGAGGGCAGTCGCAGCCCGGGCCTACCTCGCCCTCGGCGAGCTCGAGGTCGCGCGCGCCTTCTATGCCGCCTGTGGAGCTACGCCTCCGCGGCGGGCTGCGCGGCCCTGGCGGCCGACTCCGGACACCGGGAGTTTGGCTCGAGGAGGATTGAAGTGATCGTGATCGACGTGTTGGCCCTAGGAGGCCTGGGGACCTTGGTTTTGTTCGTAGTCGGCTGGCGTCTGGCCCAGCCGGGGAAGGGCCCCGAGCCCTATCACCGAGCCAAGGCGCGGGAGCTCAGGCGTTGAGCTCTGACGTGGCCGCCGCTCTGGCGGCGGCCGCGTAGGCCTGCATCACTTCGGGCGAGATCGTGGGGTGGACCTTGAACCAGAGGCTGGTCTCGCCGAGCTCTCGTGAGACCTCGAGTCGCTCAGGGGGGGCGAAGCCCCCGGCTTGGAAGAGCTGCTCGCGATAGATCTCGGGGCAGGTCCCAGACTGGATCGGCCAGCCGCCGGCTTGGAGACGGGCCATGATCTTGTCCCTGGAAGACGCCTTGCCGGGGGGCAGGTAGCAGGTCGCGCGGTAGTAGGCGTTGACCATGCCCTCGGGCTCTGAGTCCCAGCGGATCGCGTCCAAGGGCCTGAGGGCTTCGCGCAGGATCTGGGCGTTGCGCGTCCGCGCCTCGCGCCAGGTGGGGAGCTTCTCGAGCTGACGGAGGCCGATCGCCGCCTGGAGGGCGGTCAGGCGCCAGTTGCTCCCTGGCGTCTCGACCAGCCAGCGGAAGCCGGGCTCGTGCTCGCGCTCGAACACAGCCTCGTAGGACTTGCCGTGCTGGTTCAGAGACCAGGCTCGCCGATAGGCCGCCTCGTCAGACGTCGCGAAGAGACCTCCCTCGCCGCCGGTGGTCAGGATCTTGTCCTGGCAGAAGCTAAAGGCCGCCCCGTGACCAAAGGCGCCTGCCATTCGGCCTCCGAGGCTCGCGCCGTGGGCTTGGGCGCAGTCTTCGATCACGACGATCCCGTGGGGCTCGGCCCAGGCCATGATCGCGGGCATGTCAGCCACGAACCCGCTCAGGTGGACCACGATCGCAGCCCGGGTCTCTGGGGTCCGAGCGGCCTCGAGGGTCGCCACGGAGACGACCTGACCGTCGCGCTCGAGGTCGCAGAACACGGGCTTGGCCCCACGGGCCAAGACGCAAGAGGCGCTGGCCACAAAGGAGCGAGAGGGCACGAGGACCTCAGCGCCCGGGCCGATCTCGAAGGCGCCGAGGGCGACCTCGAGGGCCAAGGTCCCGTTGGCGACGGCCAGGGAGCGCGTGACGCCGAGGTGTTCGGCGTAAGCCTGCTCGAAGCTCTGGACCGTGTCGCCGGTCCAGTAGTTGACGCGGCCCGAGCGGAGGACGGCGCTGACAGCGTCGATCTCGTCCTCCGCGTAGTGAGGCCAGGGCGGGAAGGGGGCGGGGGGAGGCTCGCTCATGGGGCCAAGCCTATCGCTCACCTTGGGCGTCGCCAGGTCAATGCGCGCGCTCGTGATCCGGGCGCCCGTGATCCGGGTCGAAGAATTGCTCGGCGTCGGCGTGGCACCCGTTGGAGAAGTCCTCGCTCAGGATCTGCTCCAGTCCGTCTGGCTGGCTACACCTGGGGCTCAAGGCGCTGAAGGCGCAAGCTACGATCGTGATCGTCGCGAGTAGCGCGACCAGGCCGACCCCGAGCGCGGCGGCGAGCTCGCCGACGGAACCGCTCATGGTTGGGCTACTGCTGGAGGAGCCGGACCACGCGCTCCATGGGGATCACCTTCTGGTTGTTCCGGTCGTCGACGGACATTCGGATCACGAAGGCGGCCGGGAGGAACCCGACGCGGTAGTGGACGTTGAAGGAGCCGCCCAGGGTCCGGGCCGGCCCGCAGAGGTTGGTTCCGCTGGGGAGGTAGTCGGTCTCGGCGACCGTGATCTGCTCCTCGGGTCCGAGCCAGCTCGCCCGGAGGCGGCTGAAGTTGATCGGCTCGAGGAACTGGAGGCTGACGTAGCTGTCGACGCTGTTCGTGGCGGTCGCGCCTTCGGCAGGGATCGTCTCGATGGTCATGAGCTGCGGGGGGAAGCGAGGACCGGCCACCCGGTTGGCGCCGGGGGCGACCTGCGTGTCGTCGTCGGTCGCGCCGTAGATCAAGATCCGCGTGCCGGGGCGAACGCCGCGGAAGTCGAAGTTGGTGTAGTCGTTGAACCCGGCTTGGCCAGGGCCCAGGTCGAAGGTCGTGAGGTCGTCGGCGGCTGTGCCGCCGAGGCCGCGGAGGGCGACGGGTCCGAGGTCCCGCTCCTCGATCCGAGCGTTGCCCGAGAACTCGAAGGAGACGCGGTACTGATCCTTGAGCTGACCCGTGTGCTGGGCGCTGAGGGGCTCGATATAGCGCGGATCCGCCAGGCCATAGTCGTTGCCGTCGTAGGTGCTGACGAAGCCTCGGTTCATGTCCATTTCGAGGAGGTCGTTGTGGGCGCCGAGGGTGAAGCTGCTCGAGGTCGGGCTCTTGGGCGCGACGTGGTACTTGTTGAGGTCGTCCGAGAGGGGGTTGGGCTTGAAGAGGAACCCGATCTTGAGGTCGCAGACGTCCGTCGCCAGGATCGAGAGCTGGTCCGTAGCGTCGGTCACCGCGCCCGTCGCCGAGTCGATGAACCAGATCCGACGGCGGAGCATGGAGCGGCCACCAGGGGTGGTCTGAACCAGGCGGTAGTGGATCAGGGCGGGGCGGTTCTTGTCGCCAATGGTGATAAAGGAGCGGACGTAGACCTCGTCACGCCAGTAGCTGCGCCGGTCGAGGTAGCCGTCGGTCGTGATCTCGTAGGGGTCTGGCGAAATGACCGTGGGCGCGCGAATGAAGTCGGGCCCGTTGAGAATGTCTCCGGCGTCCACGGCGAACTCGAGTTGGCCGTTGAGGGGATCGACGGGGTCGTTGGGATCGCGGAAGTTGCCGCCGCCAGAAGCTGCCGGGAACACGAGGTCGGGTCCGGCCGGGTTGCCCTCGTAGAAGCCGTTCTGATCGACGTCCTCGTAGAACTCCATGTTGGTCGTCAACTGGGTGTTCGCGAGGTCCCGCTCCATGGTGTCCATGATCACGCGGACGCGCTGGTAGGTCTCGATCCGGTTGAGCTGGGTGCTGAAGATCTTGTTGGACTGGATCCAGACGAAGGTCATGACCCCGATGAGGATCACGCTCAGGGTCACAGCGACTAGGAGCTCGACCAGGGTCATCCCTCGGAGTCGACGCCCCATGGGATTCCTCCGGCTCGAGCTGCCTCGGAGCATGTGGCTTCGGAGCATGCGATCTTCCTTCCAGGCGCGCCCCAAAAACAGCGGGGAGGGCGGGGGCCTCTGGAGGGACGACTCCGAGGGACCCCATGTTGCAACGGAGGCAGATTAGGCGTCGAAAGCCAGCCATGCAACCTGCCCTGGAGGGCACGGCTGAGAGCTAAGTCGCTACAAATATTGGGTTAACGCGCCCCACCCTCCACGGCCCTGCGAAACCAGTTCAACTCATCCTCGATCTCCTCTTCGGTGACGCAGTACGTCGAGATCTCCGCTCGGATCACGCGGGCCAGCCGCTGCCGGGCGCGATGGACGTCGACCCGGACGTGTTCGACGGGCTTTTGGAGCCGCTCGGCGACCTCCTGATAGGGCAGATCCTCGAGGAGGCGTAGCTGGAGGACGCGGTGCTGGCGGGGGTGTTCGGCCTCGAGCGTCCGAAGAGCCCGCTCCAGGAGGTCGCGGCACCAGCAGGCGTCGAAGCTGGGGTCCTCGACGACCGCCACCGCCTCGGAGAGGAGGACCCGGGTGTGGTCACGGCCCCGCTTGAGGGCGTGGTCCTTGCGCTGCTGCTCGCTGAGGACGTTTCGGGTGATCGCCAGGAGGTAGCTGCGGAAGCGACCGCGGGAGGGGTCCACGCGCTCGAGGAGGTCTTGGGCGAACACGCGCAGGAACACCTCCTGGGCCACGTCTTCGGGCTCGGGGGCGCCCTTGAGCCGAAGGAAGCTCAGCAAGGCCGGGCGGTAGCGGGTCACGAACTCGTTCTGCGCTTGGCGCTCGCCTCCACGGGCCGCGCTGATCCTCTCCCAGATCGTGGTCTGAAAGCGGGCCACCTCAGCGCCCAGCCGTGACGCGGGCAGGCCCGTGGCCCCAGAGTCGAGCGGGCGAGGGGTCCTGGCCACAGCTCGCGAGGGCTAGGGCGAGGGCGGCTTGCCAGGTGGCCTCGGGGGCCCGGCTCCCGCGAGGGTCTTGGGCCAAGACCCTAAGGAGGTCTGCGCGTCCCGCCTCCTGGCGCCCGGCGAGGAGCCGGATCAGGCCCCGCTCGCTTCGGGCGGGGAGGAAGGTCTCGTCGAGGGCCAGGGCGCGGTCGAGGTGTCCTTCGGCTGCCTCGAGGTCGTTGAGTTCGATCTCGATCAGGCCCAGGTTGAAGCTCGGCCAAGGGTGGCGAGGGTCGATTTCACGCGCCGCCAGGAAGTCCTCTCGCGCGGCGACGAAGTTCCCCAGCCGCTTGTGAATCACGCCTCGATCCAGGCGGAGACCGCTGAGGCCCGTCGAGATCGCGACGTCGTAGTGGCGGAGGGCGAGCTCGAGCCGACCTGCTCGGCTCGCGCGTCTGGCGCGGGCCCAGGCGAGGAAGGGGTGGCCCGGGTCGAGCTCAGGCCAGCGCTCAGCGTGGGCCAAGGCGCGCGCCTGAGCGCTGCTGAGCTCGGCGCGACTGTGAGGGCCCTCCTGGAGGTGGTGGAGGAGCTCCAGCTCAGAGTAGCCCGGGGGAGAGGCGGTGATCGATCGCTCGAGGATTTGGGTGGCGAGCTCGCGTTCGCCGAGGACGCCGAGAGCAGTGGCGGCGCGGAGCCGATTGGAGCGCGTGGGGGCCAGAGCTAGGGCCCGCTCGGCGTCCGCCACGAGGGCTGCCCGAGCCTCTGGCGGCGGCGGCGTCTTGGAGAAGCGATCGCTGGCGTTGATCAGGCCGTCCAAGATTCGGTCCGCCTCAGCTCGCGTCGTCGCCTGACGGTCCTGGCGGAGGGCGAGCCCCAGGCCTCCCGACGCCAGGAGCGCGCCTGCTAGGAGGACGAGGGGCGCCCAGCGCCGCCGGACCCAGCGCCGGGCCAGGCGAATCGTCCCTGGGGGACGAGCAAGGACGGGGGCTCCGCTCAAGAAGCGCTCGAGGTCGTCTGCGAGGGAGGCGGCGTCGGGGTAGCGATCCTGGGGCCGTCGCTCGAGGCAGCGCAGGGTGATCGCGACCAGGGCCGGGGGGAGGCGCCCTGCGGGCGCCTGTGGCGTGGGCGCGTCCTCTCGCTCCACGCGCTGAATCAGCTCCAGGACGCTCTCGGCCTCGAAGGGCGGCCTGCCCGCCAGGCACTCGTAGAGGGTGGCGCCGAGGGCGTAGACGTCGGCGCGAACGTCGAGGACCTCGCCACGGACCTGCTCGGGGGCCATGTAGCCGGGGCTACCCAAGACCTGACCCGTCAAGGTCGGGCCTCTCTCTTCGGCGAGGGGCTTGGCCAGGCCGAAGTCGCCCAGGAGGGCCTGGGGGTCTCCGGGCTCAGGGGGCTGGCCAGGAGGACGGAGGAGGACGTTGCCGGGCTTGACGTCGCGGTGGAGGACCCCCGCCGCGTGAGCGTGGGCTAGGGCTCGGCTGAGCTGGAGGGCGAGGGTGGCAGCGCGGGCGGGGGGGAGGGCTCCTCGCTGAGCGAGGAGCTCACGGAGGGAGGGGCCAGCCACGAGCTCCATTACGAGGTAGGGGCCCGCCTCGTCGTGCCCGACCTCGTAGGTCGTGACTACGTTCGGGTGGCGGAGCCCGGCGCTAGCGCGCGCTTCGCGTTGGAAGCGCTCTAGGCCGAGGGGGGACATGCCTGGAGCTGGGCGCTTGATCGCGACGGGGCGCTCGAGGTCCTCGTCGAAGGCTCGGTAGACGACGCCCATGCCGCCTCGGGCCAGCTCGCCTTGGACCCGATAGCGCCCGATCCAGGAGCACTCCTCGACCGGAGCCGGGCCGAAGTCCGCTCCCCTGAGGAAGCCCTTGGCCAGGACCAGCTCGCTCATGCGAGGCGTGTCCGTCGAGGACGGTTCTCGCGGCGCGGGGACGCGCTCAGGGCTCGGGAGTAGGGGCGGTCCGCTCAGCCAGGGCTCCAGTCCGCAGCGCAAGGAGGCTTCGGGCTGGACTCAGCCTAGCCAGGTCGGCGAGGCCTTCCTAGCTCGGAACCTGCCTCGGCGGGCCCTCCGGCACGCGCGCGTTGAAGTTAGCTGCACTTGGTTATGCCTGGCTGGCGATCACCATTCAGGGCTACTCCGGCACGAGCCAGGTCTGATCGACGAGCACTGTGTCGACTGCCATTTCGTGGAAGAGGTCGCTCTCGGACTCGACCCAAGATCCAACCTGGACAGCGCTCCCGCGGGGGAGGAAGGCCTGGGGCACGCTCGAGACGTCATAGCGAGCCACGATAAAAGTCGTTCCGGGACCCCCCTCGCCGATCACCCCCTGGACCTGGCGCTGGTGCTTGTGGAGGTCGCCGTCGAGGAAGTCGTAGTTGATGTAGGCGAGGTTGTCTGCGCCGTAGCGGAGGTTGAGCGCGACGAAGAGGTCGACACCTTCCAGCCAGGGGCTGGCGCCGCCTCCCGTGGTGGTGTTCCCGTCGGCGTTGATCACGAGGCTGACGCTCTGCCCCTCGACGGTCTGGGGCCCCACACTCCCCACGGCGGGGACTGGGACCGGCGCTTGGGGGATCGGGGCCGCGAAGTCGAGGCGGAGGTAGAGGTAGTTGCCCTCGATCCCATATGCGATCCGTGTGGCGTCGCCTGGAGAGTGGGGGATCAGGAGCGGCGGGGCCTCGCCGGGGTGCTGGGCGACGAAGTCTCCGCTGGCGTCAGCGTGGACCACGCTTAGGAGGGGGGCTGTGTCCGCCGGCCAGTCGCTCGGCTTGACGACGACGATCGAGGGCGCCCCAGTCCCCGCGGCGGGGTCTCCTCCCCCGCCGCCTCCACCCCCGCTGCCGCCGCAGCCCTCGGCGGCGACTCCGAGGCCTAGGGCCAGGGCTCCGAGGAGGAAGAGGGCGAGTGGCCGAGCGAGGGGCCGGGCGAGGGGCCGGGTCGGGGCGTTGTGGGTTTGCATGGAGTCCTCCCAGAGGTGCATGGCCCTTGGGTCAGGTCCATAACGAGGCCTCGAGCGAAACCTCTGCGGGCCCAACCCTCAGCGTCCCGGTCAGGCAGGTCGGTCGTGGGCCTCAGGGTTAGGCTCTTGGCGTGCCTGAACTGCCTGAGGTCGAGACCATGCGGCGCGGGATCGCGCCAGTCACGGGCTGCGTGATCGAGCGCGTCCGCTTTCCCCGTCGGGGTCAGCTCCAACCCTTGCCCGTCTCGCCTTCGCGGGCCGAGTTCGCTCGTCGAGTTCAGGGCGTCGTGGTCCAGGCGGTCGAGCGGGCAGGCAAGCGGGTCGTGCTGCGCCTCCCTGACGACGAGCGGGTCGTGTTCGAGCCGCGAATGACGGGGCTCGTGGTCCTCGACGAAGCCGCCCCGACCGAGAAGCACGTCCGGGCCGTGTTCGAGTTCGCCGAGGGTCGTCGGGTGACAATATGGGACCGTCGCGGCCTCGGCACCCTTCGCCTCTACACAGCAGCCGAGTTCCAGGAGGCCCTGGGGCCTCACGCCCTCGGGCCAGACGCCCTCGAGCTAGGTCCTGACGAGCTGCAAGAGCGCCTGGGCGCCAGTCGCCGCGCGATCAAGCCTGCTCTCTTGGACCAACGGGCGGTGGCTGGGATCGGGAACATCTACGCGGCCGAGGCCCTCCATGTGTCCAAGGTCGACCCGCGAAGGGCGTGCAGCGAGTTGAGCCGCCGCGAGTGGCGGGCGCTAACGCGGGCGGTGATCGCGATCCTCGCCGAGGCCGTCGAGTATGAAGGCTCGACCCTGGGAGACGGGACCTATCGGACGGCGCTCAACGTGGAGGGGGGCTACCAGAACCACCACAAGGTCTATGCGCGCGAGGGCGAGGCGTGCCCGCGCAAGCGCTGCCAAGGCCGGGTCGAGCGGATCGTGTTGGGGCAGCGCGCGACCTTCTTCTGTTCGAGTTGCCAGGGCTGAGTTCGCCCCTCTGAGACAGTCTCGCCCGCGGGGCAGCCTCGTCCCATTGAGCGATGTTGAGCGAATTGATGAGCGAAGTCGTCCCAGGCTGAGACACCCGGACTCAGGCATAGGGCTCCCGGCCGCCACGTCTGAAAGGCTTTAGGCGTCGGCCTGCGTCTTGCGGTAGCGATGGCTCAGCCTGGACGTGTCTTAAATGTTCTCCGTGCTCCTCGTCGAAGACGACCACCAAGACGCTCGCCTCGTAAACGAGTTCCTGGCCCGAATTCCAGGGATCGGCGACCAGGCCGTGACCCTGACTCGCGCCAGCACTTTGGCTCAAGCCAGCGCGGAGATGCAGGACCGGGCCTGGGATCTGGTCCTCCTCGACCTCAGCCTCCCAGATAGCTGCGGCCTCGAGACCCTCTCGGCGGTCCGCGGTCTCTCGGAGGCTCCGGTCGTGGTCCTGACGGGGAACGGTCAGAGCGGCGTTGGAGAGGAAGCGATCGAGGCAGGCGCGCGCGGATTCCTGGTCAAGTGGGACTTCGACGGGAGTCGGCTCTGGCAGGCCATGTCGGACGCGATCTCGGGGGCCGCCACGGACCAGGAGCTAGACGCGCGAGTGTTGCAGGCTCAGCGGCTCGAGAGTCTGGGGGTCTTAGCGGGTGGGGTCGCGCACGACTTCGGCAACATGATGACCGTGATCTCAGGCTTTGCGGAGCTGATCAAGCTCGGGGCGAGCGGGCCTCTGGAGGAATACGCCGATCGGATCCAGGACGTCAGCCTCAAGGCGTCCAACCTGGCAGATCAAATGCTCGCCTACTCGCGAAGCGTTCCCAGCGCCTTTAGCGACCTGGACTTGAGTCGTTCAGTGGCGGGCATGCGGGACCTCCTGGTGGCGGCGGCAGGGTGGCGCGGGGCGCGGGTTCGCTTCGACCTCAGCGAGGAGCCTTGCCGGCTGACTGGCAACCCCAGCCAGATCGAGCAGGTCCTCTTGAACCTCGTGACCAACGCCAGCGAGGCCTGCACCGACACCAACAAGCGGGGGGAGGTCCGAGTCATGACCGACGCGATCGAATTGAGCGAGGCCGCAGGCTATCGGACCTTCTCAGGGAGGGAGCTCCCAGCAGGGAACTACGCGCGCTTGACCGTCGTTGACAACGGCACGGGCCTCTGTGAGGAGAAGCTCCAGAGGATCTTCGATCCCTCCTACACCACGAAGGTTCAGGGGCGCGGGCTCGGGCTCGCCGTCGTGGCTTCCACGGTCCGGCGGCACAGCGGCGGGCTGCGGATCGCGACGGCTGAGAGCGGGACTCGCTTCGACTTGGTGTTCCCTGCCAAGTGCGAGGAGTCGTCGGAGGACGCTTGTGGTCGGGGCCGGGTGCTTCACGTCGAGGACGAGCCTATGATCAGCGAGTCGACTCGACTCCTCCTCGAGGCGCTAGGCGTCGAGGTCACCAGCGCAGAGAGCGGAGCCCGCGCCCTGGAGGTCTTGCGAGACGTGGCTGGCGATCACTTCGATCTCGTCCTGCTAGACATGACCATGCCCGGGATCTCGGGCTATCGGCTGGTGGACGCGATTCGCGAACTCGGCCACGCGGGCAAGATCGTTGTCACGAGCGGGGGGGAGTTGCCCGAGGTCGGGCGCCCAGCCGAGGCGCTGCCCTTCCTCCGCAAGCCCTACATGCTGAACGACCTCAAGGAGCTCTTGGAGGAGCACCTCCCTGCCTAGCGCGCAGCGGCTCCGCGAAGCGCCGCCAGGCGAGCTCGGGCCCGCTTGGCGAAGGCGTGGTGGAAGCGGTCGTTGAGCGCGAGGGCTTGGCTGTAGTGTTCACTGGCTTCGTCGTCTCGGGAGTTGGCCTCGGCGATCACGGCGGCGTGATAGTGGAGGAGCGGCTCTTGGGTCCCAAACTCGAGGGCGCGGCGGCTGGCGCGGTAGGCCTCGCGAGGTCGGTCCGCCCCGAGGAGCGCCCAAGCCAGGGCGTCCCAGCCCTGGTGGTTGGCTCGCCGCTTCAGCTCTTGGCGTGCGAGGCGTAGGCCCCACTCGCTCCCGGCCCCGTGATCAGCGAGGGCTACCGCGCTTTGACGACCCCAGTGGAAAGCGTCGTGCTTGGACATGCTCCGAGCGCGCCGGAGGTGTTCGCGTCGCTTCGACTCGTGCCCGAGGGCGCCCTCCCAGAACGCGAGCTCGCTGAGGTGTTCGGGCGTGCTGGCGGTGGAGGTCAGGAGCTCGACAGCCTTGGCTAGCTCTCCTCGCGCGGCGAGGACTCGAGCGGCTCCGACGGAGGCTCGTCCTAGGGCAGGGTCGAGCTTCCGGGCGGCGCGGTAGTGGGCGCCAGCGTCCTTGACCTTGCCCGTGATCCAGAGGAGATCTCCCAGCTCGGCGTGGGCCCAGGCCCTGACCTTGGGCGTGCCGCTGGCCTCGAGGGCTAGCTCGAGGACCTCGACCCCGGCGGCGGTCTCCCCTCGGAGGTGGAGGAGGTAGCCGGCTCGAAGGTAGGCCGCCGCGCAGGGCTTGCGATCGAGGACGACCTGCAGCTCGCGCTCGGCGGCCTCGAGGCGGCCCGACTCGACGAGGGCGTCGCTGAGCATCAGCCGCGCCCAGAGGTCATTCGGCTCGGCGCGTCGCAGCTCGGCTAGGAGCTCCAGCGAGCGCTGGAAATCGTGGGCCTCCATGGCCGCCTCGACGCGCTCGCGGAGGCTCCCCTTGGCGCCCTCGAGTCCGGCGACACGCTCCGCGGAGGCCTCGGGCTGCGCGTGGGTGTGAGTGCCGGGCCCGTGGGCGTGGCCCTGCTGGTGGGGGTGAGCGTGGCCCTGCTGGTGGGGGTGAGCGTGGCCCTGCTCGTGGGGGTGGTCGTGGCCATGCCCGTGACAGCCCCAGAGGCCGAGGGCGAGGACGGTCAGTGCGATCGTGTTCGTAGTTCGAGTCATGGGTTCTTGCCTTCCAAGCTCGATACGCAGGTCGCCTGACCCTTGGATCTCTTGGGTCGAGTTTTTCTTTGGGAGGGGCGCGCGAACCAAAGCAGCCACGCGACGCCCCAAAGGGACGCCGCGTGGCCAGGGATAAGAAGAGAAGGGGTGTCTAGAACTCGAGGGGCGCGTCGTTCTCGTCGAGGAGGATCGCTTGGCTCACCAGGAGCTGGGTCTGGGCGCTGACTTCGCTGTCGTCGTCGCCCGTCAGGGAGGCGACCGTTCCGCCAGAGCCGCCGTTGGGGACAGCTGTAGGCGTCGAGCCGTTGAACGCTGAGTCGCGGTCCTTGCTGCAGCCTGAGAAGAGCGTGGCGCAGAGCAGGACGCTGGCGCCGAGGGTCAGGAGGTTGCGCATGTTCATGGCCCCTACTCGCTGCGGTGCTTGCGAGTAACACCGTCGTGGGGGTTGGCGAGGTAGGGGAAGGCCGACTGGAAGGGGACGTCGTTGACGGCGACCGTGTCGCCGAGCTCTAGGCCGTGGGCGGCGCTGTCGACGAGGACTCCGTGGACGACGCGGAGGGCGATGTCGACGACGTCGTCGGTCAGGCGGCGGCCGTTGGGGAACCCGTCGTTCTGTCCGGCGAGGACGCCGAGGCGATTCGGCGTGGCGCTGGGGGCGATCGCCATGTTGAGGCGGAGGTATTCGCAGGCCACGCCCTTCTTGTTGAGGCCTGTGACTCCGGTCAGGAACACCGAGACCAGGTCGTCGCGGTTGCCGGCGGGGACGGTCAGTCCGTTGTTGCCGAAGAGGTTGACCAGGATCGTGGCCAGCTCGGGCTTCTGGACGAAGGGGAGGAACTGGGTGTCGTCCTTGGGCTCGCTGTTGTTGAACACGTCCTTGTTGGAGCGGGGGATCACGAGCTCGTTGACCAGCGGCATGCCGAGGCGGCTGACTTGGACCCAGGCCCCGTCGACGCGGTCCGTGCGGCCCTTGGTCCGGCGCAGCTGAACCTGGCGGCGGCTAGCGGTGGACCAGACGCCTATCGTGGCGGTGGGGTCGGTGGCGCCCGTGGGCAGCGCGCCGGTCGAGGTCAGCATGCTCTTGGGGACCTGGATCGCGATCGAGTGGCAGTTGAAGCCCGAGAGGCTGTCGGCGGTCGCGCCTTGGACGGCGTCTTGGCCGCCGGGGAGGACGGGGTCGATATTGATCAGGTCGAAGCTGCGACCGAGGTTGATGAAGAAGGGGTCGTCGCGGGGTCCGCAGAACACCTTGACCCCGCTCGGGAGGCTGTGCGTCGCGGCCGAGCTGATCGGCGCGTAGCCCCCAGGGATCGACTTGGGGCCTACGTTGTTGGGGGCCACGACCAGGTTCTGGCCCAAGATCGTGCGGGTTCCGTCGCGGCGGTCGCCCTTGATCTGGGTCAGGGTGTAGCGCTGGACGACGTTGAGGTTGGTGTAGTCGTTGCCGGCGGGGGCGACTGAGATCGGGCCGGTGTTGTAGAGGAAGGTGGCGCTGCTCTTGGTCGTGGTCGTGAACCTGAACGAGAAGGTCACGTCCTCGACGCTGTCGCCGTCGTTGTCGACGTGGACCTCGTAGAGCGCGGTGTCCGAGAACTTGAAGTAGTTCGGTCCGGCCGAGGGCTCCTCGAGGGGAATGTAGTTGGCGATCAGGGTCACCGTGTCGGTCTTGTCGGGGCTGACGAAGGCGTAGACGTCGGTGCAGTCGACGGTCGGGTCCTCGGTGATCGCCGGGGCCTCGCGGTGGCTCGAGGCGAGCGCGGGCGCCGCGACGGCAGCGGCTGCCAGGACCAGGTATAGGGCGTTGCGGATCTTCATGGTGGAACCCTCCTTCAGTAGGCTTCTGGAGGGGATACGGGTCTGGCGGGACGGGCGGATCACAGCACTCTTGGTTTTTTTTCTTACCCGTGCCCGGATCCCGTCCCCGCTGGCCGGGTCGTGGGCAACGCCTTCTTGAGTCACAGAGGACACGAAGATCCACGGAGGTCACAGAGGTCGTCTCGCGAGACTCGAGGGCGCTCCAGAGTCGGAAGTGGCGGGGGTCCTCTTGGCGGCTCGAAGACGAGGGGAAGGGAGGCTTCGCTTGGCGAGGCGAGGAGGCGGTCGCTCGGGTTCGCTCTTATGTGTCCTGGTTTGACACGTGCTCGTGTCCCCGCGGTTGGAGGCGCGTCGCTCGCGCGGTGAAAGGGCGGGTGGCGCGAGCGATCTGAACCGCAGAGACGCGGAGGACACAGAGGGCGTCGCTGAGAGCGCCTTGTGGGAGGAGCCTCTCGCGAGTTGGGGCGTCGGGAGGGGCTAGGCGTCCTTGGCCGTGGGGGCGGGGTCTAGGGGGACGCTTCGCTCCTCGGTCGTCTGGCGGGGGCGACGCGACCGTCAACGCGTTTCTGCCGCGGCAGAATCGAGGGGCGCCCTTCGACCTGCGCCGACGGACCTTTCGCTCGTCAGGACCCCAATCCTTCGGTGCTCTACCTCCAGCTCAGGCAGTCCAGCCGCCTCTGGGTCGCAACCGAGGCTTCGTCGGGCGGAGCGATCACGGCTAGGGCACGACGACGCGACTCACGGGACGAAGCGCGGCGAGGAGAGGTCGGCGGCGGAACGTTTAGCCGTGGCCCGGGGGGCGAGCGCAGGGGCGTCGGGTCTCTGGCGGGCGCCTGGGGGCGAGCTGCCTTAGGCGTCGTCTTCGGAAGGCGCGGGCGGGGGCGGCGGCGGGGTCTTCTTCTTGGCCAGGCCTTGGACGAGGGTGCGCTCGTCGTCGTCGAAGCGGACCTTGAGGCGGCGGCTGTCGAGGACGCGCGTCACTTCGCCGCTGCCGAAGCTCTTGTGCTGGATCTCGTCGCCGACGCGGTAGACGTTTTGGGGTGAGTAGGCGACGCGGAGACGCTGGCTCTCGGTTTGGGGGGCCTTCTTGGGCTCCTCGACGTCGCGGCCGAAGACTCGCCCGGCTTCGCGGCGGACCGCCAAGGGGATCGCGCTCGAGTCCTCGGGGAACTGGATCAGGTGTCCGTTCGGGACGAAAGTGTCGCCCTTGAGGGCGTCGCAGGCCTCGAAGAGGGCGGCGTCGCGGAGCTTGGCCTCGACGGCTGCGGCCAGGATCGTGGTTAGGACCTGCTCGGCGTCGAGGCCTTGGCGTCCGAGGCTCTCGGCCAGGCGGGGCATGTCTCCGCGGAGGGCCTTGACGAAGGCGCGAATGTCCTTGGCCAAGACGACGCCGCCGCCCGAGGGGCCGCCGGGCTGGCAGCGGCCAGGGACGCGGCCTGGAATGTTGGCGGGGACGCCGGGGAGGGGGTTGCCCTCCTCGTCCATGAGGAGGACGCCGGGCGAGCGAATGTAGCTCGCGAGCTCAGCGAAGGCGCCGCGGTCGACGTGGGAGAGACCGCCGCCCTTGGCCACGAAGGCCGGGCGGAGGTGGCCCTGGAGCCGCGCGAAGCCCGCGAAGCCCGAGCGCAGCAAGGCGGCGCCGTCCTGGGTCTCGATCCCCTTGTTCCAGAGGGGGCGGTTCTCGTCGAACATCTTGTGGAGGGCGGTCCACGAGGGCCCGGCCGCGTTGGCCGCGTCGAGGAGCTCGCGCACCACGACTTCGTCGCCTTCCCCCGCTAAGGCGGGGAGGAAGCGGTGTCGGAACTCACGTTCGTCGCAAACGTGGAGGGTAAAGAGGGAGTCACTCATCGCGTTGGAACCTACCCCGGAACCCCGGTGAAGGGAAGCGAGCAGGGTGCTGAGCTGAGTTCCGGCTCACTCCAGCGCAGGCCGACCTGGCGCCATCCAGCCCTTGGGGGTCAAGACCTGAATCTTGCCGACCTGATCTCGAGCGCCGGGTCGCTCTGCCGCGACCCGGGTCTGCATCGCTCCGAGCTGCTCGAGGCTCTTCCCGGCCAAGGCCCAGGCGCTCTCTAGCGTGCTCGGCCCAGAGGCTCCTCCGAAAGGGATCACGCGAAGACTGAGGGTGACACTCTCCGCGCCGACCCCAGGGAAGCGCTGGTCGGCGATCGACCTCGCGAGCTGGCTGGCCCAGCGCTCGAGCTGAGCCGAGTTCAGGAGGGGCAAGAGGGCCCCGAATCCGTCTCGTCCAAGCCTCGCCGCGATTCCGCTCCGGTAGTCCAAGCCGGGAAGGGAGTAGTTCCGCGTCATCTGGAGCAGTCGCCCCCCGAGCCCTCGAAGGACGTCCGACACGACCTGGCCCACGACTCCGGGAGCGACCCGTCCGGTCGCCTCGATCCGCTGCTGGAGGAAAGGCAAACCGTCGACCTTTCCCACGACCAAACCGCCCTTGAGCTTGCCATTGGTCAGCTCGTAGGTGTTGAGGTAGCGGTCCAGCTCCTCGCGGAGCTGGAGGCTGGTGTAGAGGCCCGTGACCGGGTCTCGCAACGAGCAGGAGGGCGTCGTAGTGGCATAGCCGATCAGGGAGCGGAGGAAGCCCTCCAGGGGACGAAGATCGCAGGCCACCGGGAGCCCATAGAGGGCCAAGACCCCGACCCGCGCCCGCTCGAGGACGTGCCCCATGCGGTGGTGATAGGCCAAGGGGATCGCCAGGAGGGATAGGTCTCCCGAGCCGAGGTCGTCGTCGGGGCCCGGGTCGCGGAGGAGGACGACCTGGTCTCGCTCGACATCGCAGCCATAGAACTCGCCCTCCTCGAAGGCTAAGGCGATCGCCTTCAGCATCACCCGCTGGGTCAGGCCTTCACTCAAGGGCAGGAGTCGCCCGACTGAGATCTCGGGGTCGTTATCGGCATCGGCCTGAGTCACCAACGGGATAACCCCGTGGCCTGTGCATCTCAGGATCCACTCTCCGTCACCGACGGCCGCAGCGCCCGGGTCGAGCCACAGGAGGGCCGCCGCCTCACACCTGAAGATCCTGACTACCTCGCGGCAGGCGACCCAGAACACGTCCTCCTCGCCCATTCCTTCAAAGAGGCGAGAGAGCCCGCTCAGCAGGTCGTTGATTCCGGGGCCGCCGACGTCAGCGGAGCGTCTGAAGAACTTGGTCCAAGGCATAAGGAACAACCTCCCATGACCGAGCCTCAGAGAGAGGCGAAAGACTCTCCGCAAGGGAACGGATTTTACGAACAAGAAAGAGAGGGGTTCTTTTTCAGTAGAAAACGAAGTAAAGGCTCGCATAGTTCGCCTTATCCGAGAGCGACGCTGCTGCCACCCTTTGTCTAGACAGGAGGGCCTCCTCTAGGCTCTCCAACGCGCCAAGGCAGTTAGGAAGCAGCAAATGAACTCCGCGTACCACAGCGTCCCTGCAGGAATCCTTCGCTTGAGCGAGATCGCCTCGAGCTTCAACTATCGCGGCCCCCGACCCTGCTCGCTGGCAGGCTGCGAGCAGCGGACTCAAGAGGGCAAGCCCTTCTGCGTTGGGCACGTCGACCACAATCCCTATGTCAGGGACGTGATGGCGGTGATCGCTGCCGCAGACCAGGAGCGGGCGCTGGTGCGCCGCCGCGGCAGTCGGGCTGTCGACCCGGAGGCGCTGACCAGTCGCGAGATCCTCCGCGAGCTACGGGTTCATGGGGCTTGCTCGCCAGCTCGGCTGGCTCGCCGCCTCGGGCTCGACCTCGAATTGCTGCGGGTCTATCTCCGAGCCCTCGCGCGTGAGCGGGCCTTGCGCTTGAGTTCACGGGGTCGTGGCCAGGTCGTCGTCCCCCTAGAGCCAGTCCCGCTCTCGCACGCTTCGCTTCCCGCAGCGAGGTTCACGCGGGGCGCGTAACGCTAGCTCACCAAACGCCAACAGGTAGTTGAGGAGCCGCGCTCGGCACAGGAAGGACCAGACATGTCGAGGATTGAGCCCAAGAGCGCCGCGCGGGTGCGTAAGCCCCACAAGAACCTCCTTCGCTCTGGCTCGCACCGATTGCCCCGGATCCCCTCAGCAGAGCCTTCTGAGCTCGCCTCGAGCTCGGGCGGTTTCGCTCGGGACCTCTTGGTCGGGGCCTTGGCCACGCTCGTGATCTGGACGCAGGTCCTGATCTGGCCCGGCGCGATCTCGACTCAGCTCGCCCTCGTCGCTCTGATTGGGGCGCCTCTCTTGGCTGCCTGTGGAGTGCTTGGCCTCCGCGGAGCCTTCGCAGAGGCCGCTCCCTCGGCGGCCTAGCTCTCGAACACGCTCAGCCCCGGACCAGGCGCAGGCGCTCGTCTGCGAGGCCGATCTCGACCTGGCGACCCCAGCCGAAGTCGAGGCGATCGGCCTCGATCCCGTCGCCGAAGATCACGCCCTGCTCGTTGAAGTGCGAGGTGATCGCGAGGGTCTCGCCCTCCAGGATCTCGCCGTCCGTGATCCCGGTCCCCGTGGCCACGCTCGGCCAGGCTTCGCGGACGAAGAAGGCCAGGCGGCGCTCCGTGGGCTCGGGGAGCTCGACGGGGCTGACGCGGTTGCGCCGGACCGAGCGAGCCCAGCCGCTGGCGCCGGTCCCAGTCGCCACGATCATGCCGCTCGAGGAGTGGTCCTCGGCCTGACCGCGCCAGGAGATTCGGTAGCGCGAGGACTGGTGGGTGCGGTGGCCGAGGTAGAGCTCGTTGAGCGCCCGGAGGGACTGCCCGTCGTCGAGGCGCGCGATCAGGGTCGCGCGCTCCTCGATCTGGGCGCGCCCAGCGGCGGCGGTCTGGAGGAGGTCAGCCGCGGCCTCGGCCGAGTGGGGGACCAAGACGCCCTCGTAGCGCGCCGGGTCAGGGTTGACGCCGATCACGAGCTGGGTCGAGAGGTACTTGGCGACGTTAGGGACGAGGCCGTCTTGTCCAATCGCGACGACGAGGTCGTCGGGCTCGAAGAGGAAGCGGTCGAGCTGATCGCGCCCGACCAGAGCCCGCCGCCAACGGATCGGGATCGCGCGGAGCACGAGGGCACGGGCGGCCTCGAAGGAGCGCTGGCGCTCGTCGAGGGGCTCGAGGGACTGGCCGCGTTGGCGGAGGAAGAACTCAGCCTGGCCCCGGGTCCCGTGGCGCACGAGAAGCGCCTCGAGCTCCGTGGGTCGCGTGACGACGACGACGCGCGCTTGGGATCCGGTGCTCATGGGTTCTCCTTTCGAAGGGGAAGGGATCGGCCCGCCTGACCCGGAGGAACCGGGCCAGGCAGAGGGGCTGGGTGTGCACGTTGGACCCAGCGGACCCAGGGTCCGCTGGCTGGCCCTTATGAGCGCAGGACTTGTGAGCCCTGCGCTGCCACTTGGGCCCTACTCCTCGAGCTTCTTGGTCGCGCTGCCGAGGAGGTTCGTCAGCAGAGGACCGAGGGCGTCGGGGCTGAGGTTGAGGTGGTCGATCCGCGTGAGGTTGCTCGCCAGCTCCTGGGCGGCGAGTCCGACCATGACCTGAGTCGGGAGCTCACGGTAGATATCCATGCGGGCCAGCTCCGCCTCGACCTTGGCGCCTTCGACGGCGCGAATCCCCTCGGCTTCGGCGTGGCGATCGAGCTTGAGGCGGCCTGCGGCAGCCTCGGCCTCGATCCGCTTGGACTCGGCCTCCTCGGTCGCGCGCTTGAGCTCGTTCTGGCCGACCTGAGAGATCAGCTGCTCCTCGCGGCGCGCCAGCTCGATTCGGTTCTGGAGCTCGTTCTCCTGGATCGCGCGCTCCTTCTCGACCGCCAGCGCCCGGCGCTGGAAGGTCGCCTCGTCGGACTGCTGCTGGATCGCCTCGCGCATGGGCGCCTGGAGGGCGCGCTCCAGCTCGGAGCTCGGCGCCAGGCTCGAGACCCGGACCGAGGTCAGCTCGATCCCGAGCCCACGCAGGGTCGGGTCGGTGCCGAGGGCTTCGCGGAGGCGGACCCGGAGAGGCTCGATCCCCTCGCCCAGGAGCTCGCGGAGGGGCCCGCGCTCGAGGTAGGCGCAGACGACTTGCTTGGCGAGGGCGGCGATCAGCTCGCTGAGCTGGTCGAGGGGGGTCTTGTTCCAGTGGCCGGAGTCGAGGTCGACGGAGAAGTCCACGCGCTCGACGAGCTTCTCGGGCTCGGCGATTCGGAACCCGAGGGCCCCTTGGGCGGTCAGGTCCTGGAAGTCGCTCGAGCGGGCGCCGAAGGCGAAGGGGAGCTCGCGGTCCTCCATCGGGACCTTGGCGACGCTGGCCGAGAGGGGGAAGAACCAGAACGCGAGGCCGCGTCCGCTCTTGGCGAGGTGCCCGCCCTTGTAGTGCAGGACGTGGAAGCTGGGGTCCGCTCGCAGGTGTCGCCAGCAGAGGAAAGACGCGATCGTGGCCATGAGGACCTCCTTCTGCGCCCAAGAAGGGGTCGCCCCAGGAGGGATTCCATGGATTTCTAGTCGCTCTTCCAGCCCAAGAGGTAGGGCAGAGAGACCAGGGCTGTCCCCAGGACGAGGGGCGCGAGCATGAAGAGCATTGGGCTGTGGTGGACCATGCCTCGCCTGCTCGTCGTGATCTCGGCCATGGCGTAGATCTCGATCCCAGCGACGACGAGGAGCGTTATGACCTGGAAGGCGGTGATCGCGAGGTCCCGGGTTTCGTCCCCGAGACCTCTGCTCCTGCGGGCCCTCAGGATCGGGCGCTCCCGCTTCAGGGGATCGCCACAGACACAGGTCTCGGCCTGAGTCCGGCAGAGTGGGTGGTAGGCCCGCCCGCAGCCTCCGCAGGCTGTCTTGGCCTGGACGTCGAGGACTTCGCCGCAGCCAGAGCAAGAGGCTTGGAAGCTCCCTTCGCAGCCGACGGTGGCGCAGCCGGGGAGCTCTTGAGCGCACTCGAGGTGATAGCCAACAGCGCAGGTGGAGCACTCGCAGGCAGGGAGGTCGGCGAGGTCTTCGCGACAGAAAGGGCAACGGGGCCGGCTGCCCATGCGGGCCGCACCCACCTCTATTCCGATCTCGTTCACGGATCGACCTTAGCACTGCGCGAGACTCGGCCCTGTGAGGGCTTGCGGGTAGGCTTTCGCCCTCGACTCGGAGGCAGAATGAGCAAGCTTCGTCCGCACCCCTACATGCTCAAGTGCTTCGAGGGCGCTGGCCAAGGGCACGTCTTCGATCGCTTCGACTCGCTGGAGCCAGGACGCCAGGCTGCTTTCTTGGAGCAGCTGGAGGCGGTCCACCTCTCGGAGCTGGCGGAGCTGATCTCCCTCCTCGACGCGCCGGCTGGGGTCAAGGGGGAGATCTCGCCTCTCGATCCGCTGGTGCCGAGCGAAAGCGAGCGGGAGGCCTTCGCCAAGGCGGGCTGGGAAGCGCTGGGCGCCGGCCGCGTGGCGGTGTTCGTGGTCGCGGGCGGTCAAGGGACCCGCCTGGGGTGGCCAGGGCCGAAAGGCACTTACCCCGTGGGGCCCCTGACGCAGAAGACGCTCTTTCAGCTCTTCGCGGAGCAGGTCTTGGCGATCGGCCAGCGGGCGGGGCGGGCCCTCGACTTCTACGTCTTGACCTCTCAGCTGAACCGGGGCGAGACCGAGGCCTTCTTCGAGGAGCACGAGCGCTTCGGCCTGGCGGCGGACCAGCTCCACTATCTGGTTCAGGCCAACCTGCCTAACGTGACCCTCGAGGGCCGGCTCTGCATGAGCGGGCCGGGTGAGCTGGCCACGAGCCCCAACGGCCACGGCGGGGCGCTCTTGGCCCTGCGTGACGGCGGGGCCCTGAAGCGAATGGCAGAGCGGGGTCAGGATCTCCTCTTCTATTGGCAGGTCGACAACCCGCTCTGCGCCATAGCAGACCCGGTCCTGATCGGCGCTCACCTAGCGGCTCAGGCCGAGGCCTCGACCAAGATCGTCGAGAAGACGGACCCCGACGAGCGGGTCGGGCTGGTCGCGCTGCGCGACGGCAAGCCCGGCGTCGTCGAGTATTCGGAGATGACCGCAGAGCAGCAGCGGGAGCGCTCGCCGAGCGGGGCCTTGGCCTATCGAGCAGGGAACATTGCGGTTCACCTCTTCGGGCGCGAGTTCCTCGAGAAGGTCAGCGCTCCGACCTTCGAGCTTGGCTATCACTTGGCGCGGAAGAAGGTCGCGATCCTCAACGCGGCGGGCGCGCTCGTGGAGCCGAGCGAGCCGAACGTGGTCAAGTTCGAGCGCTTCGTGTTCGACGTCCTGCCCCACGCCAAGAACCACGTGACCTTGCAGGTCGAGCGGGGCGAGGAGTTCGAGCCGCTCAAGAACGCCGAGGGCTCGTATTCGCCAGCCACGGTCAAGGCGGCGATCTCGGCGCGCGCCCAGGCTTGGCTCGAACGCGCGGGCCACCTCGTCCCGCAAGGACCTTCGGGCCCGGTCCTGTGTGAGATCTCGCCCTTGACTGCCCTGGACCCGGCGCAGCTTCGCGAGCGGCTTGGCGAGAGCCTTCCGGCGCCGAGCGCCGAGGGGCTCTCGCTCTAGGCTCAGGTCCGAGGGCCGAATTCTGGCGGAAAATGTCCTCGACACTCCCGATCATCTTCAGTAGTTTCCGGGCCGCTGTTTGCGCAGCCGGGAGAGCCCAGCCACCCTGTGGGGTGGACCAAGGAGAGAGATCATGAGAATGCGAACCATCGCAGCCGGCGTCTGCCTGACGCTCGCTTGCGGGTCGCTCGCGGTGGCCAAGGACAAGCAGGAGAAGCCAGCCAAGGCGCTCAAGCGGGTCTACAAGGAGCTCAAGAAGCTCAAGAGCTATCGCGTCGACTTCAGCGTTTTGGGCGGCACCGCCCAGGGTAAGGACCACGCGCTCACGGACACAACCGTGAGTCAGTCTTGGTCTGCGCAGGTCCGAGGAAAGGTCGACAACCTCAACGGCGGCGTCGCGTTCCGGCTTCGGCCTGGCGGCAAGGGCGGCGCGATTCAAGAGGGTGGCAAGTGGAAGGCGCTCCTGGCGACCGACCAGGGCCGCCTGATCGAGCGCCTCTTCAAGCGCCCCGAGATCGCCCTCGCAGAGGCTCTTCGTTACAGCAAGCGCGGCAAGTGGCTAGCACCCGAGGGCAATGCTCCGGGCCAGCAGGGGGCGCTCCCCAAGGCGGCCGACGAGGCCCAGGCCGACGCGGACGGCACTCAGTCACGAGAGGACACCAAGAAGGACGGCTCAGGCAGCGTGAAAGAGAGCCTCCCGCTCTCGCACGTGATCCGGGTTGAAGCTCCGGCGCAGGAGGCGGTGAAGCACTTCAACCGCATCATCGCGTCCGGTTGCTTCAGCGAAGGCTGAGGCGTCAGCGAATCCTTGTCCCGTGCGGACAAGACCCTCAGCAAGCTTATCTACGAAGTCACCCTCGACGAGACCAACTCCAAGGTCGTGAGCCTCAAGGTCACGACCCTCTGCGCTCAGAAGGTCGGCGGCATGCCCGTCGATCGGAGTAAGGCCTTCACGAGCGCTCCTCACGTTGCGTTCACGGCGACCTATCGCTTCACCGAGCGCAACGGCGTCGAGCGTTTCCCCGTCCCCCCACAGGCGGCGAAGCTCCTCAAGTAGGGCGAGACCTAGCTCAACCAAAGACGAGGGGAGTGCATACGCGCTCCCCTCTCTTCGTTCCGGAGGGAGCCCAGTCGGGGCTGGTTGTGTGAGCGAAGGTCCGGGCTCTAGCCCGAACTGCCCCCGCCAAGCCAACCCGCCAAAAGACGGGGTTTGGGGGGCGCAGCCCCCCCATAGAGGGGCGGAGCCCAAGTTCGGGCTGCTCTGACGGGAGCTCTGCTGAGCACACCGAGCGGAACCAACCTCACGCAGGCAGGTCCGGGCTCTGGCCCGAACTGCCCCCGCCAAGCCAACCCGCGAAAAGACGGGGGTTTGGGGGGCGCAGCCCCCGAGGGGCGAAGCCCAAGTTCGGGGTGCTCGGACCGGAGCTCTACTGAGCACCCCAAGCGGAACCAACCTCACGCAGGCAGGTCCGGGCTCTGGCCCGAACTGCCCCCGCCAAGCCAACCCGCGAAAAGACGGGGGGTTGGGGGGCGCAGCCCCCCCATAGAGGGGCGGAGCCCAAGTTCGGGGTGCTCGGACCGGAGCTCTGCTGAGCACCCCGAGCGGAACCAACCTCACGCAGGCAGGTCCGGGCTCTGGCCCGAACTGCCCCCGCCAAGCCAACCCGCGAAAAGACGGGGGTTTGGGGGGCGCAGCCCCCCATAGAGGGGCGAAGCCCAAGTTCGGGGTGCTCGGACCGGACCTCCGCTCAGCACACCAAACCCAACCAACTCACGCAGGCAGGTCCGGGCTCTGGCCCGAACTGCCCCCGCCAAGCCAACCCGCCAAAAGACGGGGGGTTGGGGGGCGCAGCCCCCCAATAGACCGGGTAAAACGTCTGGCATGAGCACAACGATCACCCTCAAGGGAAACCCGATTCACACCAACGGCAGCCTGCCCGCTGTTGGTTCACAAGCGCCAGCCTTCGAGCTGGTGGGCGCGGACCTCAAGCCGGTCAGCAGCGGAGACTACGCAGGCAAGCGCCTCGTCCTGAACGTCTTCCCCAGCATTGACACGCCGACTTGCCAGGCCTCGGTCCGGGCCTTCAACGCCCGCGCGGCCGCCCTCGAGAACACCGCGGTCCTCTGCGTCTCGGCCGACCTCCCCTTCGCGCAGAAGCGCTTCTGCGCCGCCGAGGGCCTGGATCAGGTCCACACCGGCTCGACCTTCCGCGGCAGCTTCCTGGCTGACTACGGCGTCAAGCTGATCGACGGTCCCTTGGCGGACCTCGCGGCGCGAGCCGTGGTCGTCCTCGACGGCGAGGGCAAGGTCCTCTACGGGCAGATCGTGGGCGAGGTCGCCGACGAGCCCGACTACGACGCCGCTCTGGCCGCCCTGGCCTAGACCGACGGCTGGGGCCCATGCCTCGAGAAGTCATACGACCCACTCTGCGGGTGATCTTCGAGTCCCTCGACGTCGACGGCAACGGCGTCGTGGGCAACAAGGAAGTCGATCACTACCTGCGCGGAGTCGGGCTGAACTCGTGGTTGGCTCGGCGCGCGACCTACAAATTCTTCATGGGCGAGATCGACGTCGACGAGGGCGACGGGTCCATGTCCTGGCGTGAGTTCGTCGCCGGCGCACACTTTTTCATGCCTCCGGCCGTGGTGGTCGGGAGGGACGTCCGCCCTGACCTCGTCGACAGCGCCTTCGACACCATCGCCGGCGCCGGACGGGACGAGGCTGGGTTCGCTGAGCTGCGTCGCTACGCCCGCCAGGCCATACCCTGGCCGCTGCGTCCCTTCTCGGCTCCGCTCCTAGGCGTCGCGGCCACGGCAGTCCTCAAGACCCTCGACGCCAACGGTGACGGGATCCTCGAGCGAGAAGACCTCCGCGCGGTCGTAGCCGACATCGTTCGCGAGCGTGGAGGCCGCTGAGGCCTCCAGCTCGAGGCGCACGTCGTCGAGGCTTTCCCCAGCAGCAACCGTCCTGAGCTATGGACGAAGTCGAAGGGGCGCCTCGAGGGCTCTAGGGAGTGAGAATCTCTCGCCGAGCGATCAGGGTCAGCGGCCCCTGATCTCGTAGCTGCCCTCCGTTCGGACATAGATGACGCTCTCCTCCCTCGGGCCGGAGGTGAGCTCATGGACAGCCTCCCCAGTCGAGCTGAAGTAGCTTCCCGGCGTCAAGGTCTTGGGAGCGGTCGCCTGATACTTCGGCGTGCCTTCGACGACCACGGCGCGAAAGGTCGTTCCGTGGCTGTGGATCTTGACCCCGACTCCTGCCGGGAGCCTGACGAAGGTCCCGTTGGGTCGTCCGGGTTGGAGTTCGCCCCACAGGTAGGCAAGCTTCGGCCCGGCAGGGGCAGGTGCCCCGGGCGGATCGACCCACACCAGGTTCGAGGCGTGGACGTTGATCGCCCGCTCGCCGCTGTCGAAGGCCTCGCCGGGAGGCTTGACGAGATAGGGGCCCTGGTCGATCTCGACGAGGGCCAAGCTGGGTCCCTTAGCAGCGGTGACGTGGACTTCGCCCTTGGGCTGGGTCCAGAAGGAGCCGACAGGCATCCACGACTCGCCAGCCTCCGGGTCGTCGTTGTGAATGCTTCCGCTAATGACGACGGCCCGATAGGTCGCGTTGTGGAGGTGGGGCGGCGAGGAGAAGCCGTCCACGAACTTGGCCAGGAAGCCAGTCGGGGCCGTGCCCCTCCGGTCGCCCCAGAGTGTGCCTGCCTGCGGGCTCTTGTCACCGCGGGCCGGGTTCAAGTGCTCCCAGTTCACGTCAGCTGCCAGAATAAAGTCAATGGTGGACGTTGTGGCTGAGGCCCGCGTGGGCTGATCCCTCGTCGCGGGGGTGCTGCAGCCGGCGCCGACTAGGCACACGAAGGCGAGCGTTGTTGCGGCTCTCATGAGATTTCCCTCTCCAGGCTTCCGGCTAGTCAATGCTGGACGACGACCTTGCCCATGGCTTGCTTGCTCTCCAGGCGTGCGTAGGCCTGGCCCACGTCTTCGAGGGTGTAGTTCGTCTCGTCGAGGACGGGCCTCAGGCCTCCGGCCTCCACGACCTGAGCGACCTTGCGCAGGATCTCCGCGTGGTCCTGGCGGCGATAGCCGTGGAGCATGGGAATCAGCATGAACACGACGTGCAGCGAGAGGCCCTTGAAGTGGGCCAAGGTTAGGTCCAGCTCGCACATGGAGACGGTCGAGGCGATCTGCCCGTTGAGGGCTGCGGCCTCGAAGGACTTCGCCATGTTCGCGCCTCCGACGGAGTCGAACACCACCTCGAACCCAGCCCCGCCGGTGTGCGCGGCCACGTAGTCCTCGACGGACTCGGTCTTGTAGTTGATCGCGGTCGCGCCGAGCTCCTGGATCAAGCGGAGCTGCTTGTCGCCGCCGCCCGTGGAGTAGACCTCGGCCCCCAAGTGCTTCGCGAGCTGGAGGGCGACATGGCCGACGCCGCCTGAGCCCCCATGCACCAGGACCTTTTGCCCCGCGCTCACACCCGCTCGGATCAACCCCTCGTAGGCGGTGATCGCCACCAGGGGCAACGCCGCGGCCTCTCGCATGGACAAGGTCTTGGGCTTGTGCGCGAGGAGCTGGCTGTCCGCCGAGATGTACTCGGCCAGCGTCCCTGGGAGGTCGGCCAAGCCACCCGCGCAGCCATAGACCTCGTCGCCTGGCGAGTACTCGGTCACTCCCTCCCCGACAGCTTCCACTGTCCCGGCGAAGTCCATTCCGAGGAGGGCCGGAACATCAGGAGACAGGGGCAGGTCCTTCCCCAGCTGGCGGATCATGGTGTCGACGGTGTTCACGCTCGACGCCGCGATCTTGACCAAGACGTGGCCTGCCTGGGGGGTGGGCTTCTCGACGTCGGCGAGTTCGAACTCTGCGTTCTGGCCGTAGGCGCGGACGAGCATTGCTTTCATGGGTCTTCGTTCGTTTCTATGGGTGGGTGAGGTGGAGGAGTGAATCGAGCAGCTCCACCAGCGCTCCGCACTTCTGTGGGTCGAGAGCGTCAGGGTGGGGGGAGGTGAACCGCTTCGAGTCGTTGTCGAAGTACTTGCCCGAGGCTGCCGCGAACTCTTCGGACACGGCAGCGCGACTCAGGATCTCCGCACCAATGCTGAGGTCATTGCCGGCGACTCCATAGGCCTCCTTGACCATTTTGCTCCCCAAGAAGGAGCCCGGATTGACCGCGACGATCACGGGCCCTCCCGCTCCGAGGGAGAGCGAGAGGCTGCGGGACCACATGGTGAGGGCGAGCTTGCTCTGCGCGTATGCGGCGTTGTCCGAGAGCTGGGTTCGCCCAGCCAGGGCGTCGAGGTCAACGGTCGCCTGGGCGGCGGACGAGAGGTTGACGACCCTCCCAGAGCTGCTGAGGGCGGGCAGGAGCCGCCGGGTCAGGAGATAGGGCGCGAGGGTGTTCACGGCGAACCTAAGGTCGACCCCACCTGGGGTCATGGGACTCGGGACCTTGAACACGCCCGCGTTGTTGATCAACACATCGAGCTGGGGGTGGGTCTGGGTCACCTCTCTCGCGAGGGCGTCGACCTTCTCCATGGACGAGAGGTCGGCCACGTAGCCCCGGGCAGGGGGAGGGCCCTGCTGCACGGCTTCCAGCTGCTCTCGAGCGGCCTCTAGCTTCTTGGGGCTCCGTCCGTGGAGCAGAACCCGATGGCCTTGGGAGCCGAGCAGCTTGGCAGCTTCAAGGCCGATTCCGTCCGTCGACCCTGTCACGAGGATCGTCTTGCCCCCGGCTTGCTCGGTCATGGGACCTCCTTGGCTTCCAGGCAAGATACGGATGGCCCGAGAGGGGAACAATCTGCATAATGGGCAACAGACTGTTGCGCTTGGAGCGACAATGCTGGCGTCTCCCTTAGAAGCCTGGACCCTCAGAGATCTCGAAGCCGCAGTGGCGATCGGCCAGCAAGGCAGCTTCAGCGCAGCCGCTCGCCTCCTTCAGGTCTCTCGGAGCGCGATCACGCGCTCCGTAGCGAGGCTCGAACGGGACCTCGGAGCCTCGCTCTTCCAACGAACGACACGTCGCGTGCGCGTGACCGACACAGGGGCTCGCTTCTTGGCTCGCGCCGAGGTCGCCCTCCAAGAGCTGGGCGAGGCCGCCCTAGAGGCGCGCGAGGCGGAGGTCACCGCGGTCGGGCGCCTGCGCATCGCCTGCTCGGCTACCTTCGGCGGCCGTTTCCTCGTGCCTTGCCTCTCCGCCTTCCAGGCGAAGCACCCGCAGGTCGAGCTCGACCTGCGCTTCAGCGATCGACGAGTCGATCTGCTGCATGACCAGATCGACGTGGCCATTCGGCTGGGAGAGCTGGAGGACTCCTCGCTCGTCCTCCACCGAATCTCAGCTGAGCAACGCTGGCTCTATGCGACTCCCGAGTACCTCGCTCGGCACGGGAGGCCCGAGGAGCCCAGGGATCTACTCCAGCACCAGTGCCTGTTCCTCGGAGACGAGCGGCGCTGGCGCTTCCGCGAGGGCAACAAGATCGAAACCCTCGAGGTCCATGGAGGACTTCGGACCGACTTGGGTGAGGTCCTCGTGAAGGCCGCCTTGGAGGGAATGGGGATCGTTCGCCTCTCCGCTTGGGCCGCTCATGACGCCCTGGAGGCCGGCGAGCTGGAGCTGGTCCTCTCCGAGGCTACGGTCGGAGAGTGCGGGGTCATAGGCGCGCTCTACCCACCAGGGCGCGTGCGACCTCGGAAACTGACCGCGTTCTTGTCCTTCCTGGACGAGGAACTGAAGCCCCTCCTGGACCAGACACTTATCCCCACGGCCTGAGCGAGCGCTCTTCCGAGGGCCGCGGGTCCTGGGCCCTACTCCCCAGCGAAGATCTCCTTCCAAACGGGGAGCTCTCGATAAGTCTTGAGCCTGGGGGAGGCCTTGGCCCGGGTCCACTCGCGCTCGCGCCCGCGGAGCTTGCGCTTGGTGCGCTCGAGCTCCTCCGCGCCCTTGGCGCCTTCGTGGTCCTTCTTGGCCGCCGCCAGGTCTCGCCGCAGGAGCGCCGACCACTCGCGCAGCCACGCGGGCCCCTCCTCGAGGACCGCCGGCGGGGCGGTTGGGCTTTGAGTCGCCTTGGCCGCCAGGGCGGCGGCAGCCAAGAGCGCGCGGCGGCGAGCCTTGCCCTCGAGGGCCGGCGGGAACTCAGCGCCGAGGGCGTTGCGGTAGGCCTGCTTGGCGTCGCGCTCCTCGCCACGCGACCGCAAGAGCGCTCCCAGGCCAGCCCAATCCGCAGCGCTCTTCGGAGCCCCATTGCCCTTCAGCCACCCGATCCGCGCTCGGGCCTCGCCAATGGACTCCTCGAAGGCCTTCCCCTCTTTCGCGTAGTGCGGAGCCTTGGGCAAGAGAGCCGCGTAGGCCTTGGACGCAGAGTCGTAGGAGGCGAGCGCGGTGTCTAGATCGCCGTGCTTGGCCTCGAGCTCGGCGCACTGGTAGTGGCTGACTGCCTCGTCCCGTAAGAGCGAGAGGCTTCCCTTGACGCGGGCGACCAAGAACTCGACTCGACGCAAGTCCTCTCGCGCAGCCGCGATCGCCTCCTTGCCCCTCCCTAGATCGCTGAAGACGAGCGCCAGGCGGAGGTAGCCTGCCGCCGCCGATTGCTGGAGGCGCAGGGATCGAGGATTGGCCTTCGTCAACGCCAGGTAGTAGCGCAGGGCGCGCGTGAAGCCCTGCTCGGCCTCCTTCAGCCGGCCCTCCTCGTGATCGAGGTTGGCGATTCGGTCGATGGAGACGGCCAGCTCGATCGCCTTCGACCCGTCCGTGGGACGCTCGCGAAGGAGGGTCTCGAAGATCTCCTTCGACTCCTCAAAGAGCTTGCGCGCCTCCCCGACGTCCTGATCATGCGCGGCGTGCCCCCCGAGCTTGCGAAGGACGATCCCCAGGTTGGTGCGCATGTTCTTGCCTTGGGGCCCCTTGGAGAGCTCGCGGAGGAGCTCTGCAGCCTCCTCGTGGCTCTCGTGCGCGGTTGAGTGATCGCCGCGGGTGTCGGCCAGATTCGCGAGGCGGTCGAGGATCACCGCCAGGTCCAGCTGAGAGGCACGGTCGGGCCGCTCCTTGAGCAGCCGCTGGCGAATACCTGCGCTCTCCTTGAAGTTCTTCTGGGCCTCGTCAAGTGAGCCGAGAGCTTGCTGCGTCGACCCAAGTCGTTCGAGGACGACGGCTAGGTTTCGACGACGGTCAGGAGTCGGAGCCTCCTCCTTCATGAACTCGCGCTGGAGGGCGACGGCCTCGAGCGCCAGCGGGAGCGCCTCTCGGGGGGCGCCGGCCTCGCGACGGAGCCGGGTCGCGATCTCGAGAGCCCTCAGAAGTCCTCGACGGACCGATCGTGACTTCCACTTCTTGTTGGCGTCTCGCCAGTGATCGAGAAGGGCTTCTGCGCGCTCGCGCGCTGCACCTGTGTTGTCGCGCTTCTCCTCGAGGTTAATCAGGGCCGAGATCGCCTCTCCGAGGACGCCCGCCGCCTCGCGAACCGGACGCTGGGAATAGTATTCCTTGGCCCTGAGCAGGCTCTCCTCGAGCTCGGCAACCTCCGCCTTGGGGTCCCGGCTGAGCTTGAAGCGGGCCACCGCCTGCAGGACCCGGATCAGCTCCCGGATCGCCTCGGTGTCGCTGCGGTCGGTGGCGACGAGTCGCCGAGCGAAAGTCAGAGCCTCGCGCAGGAGCTCTTCGCCGACCTCGGGCCGGCCTCGGCGCGCCTCCTCCGTCGCCAGCGCCCGCAGCACGACGCTCAGGAGGCGGTCGTTCGGGCCCAGGTCAGGGAGCGTCTCGAGGCGCGCTCGCTCGATCTTGATCGCCTCTCGGAGGTCCTCGTAGGCCATGTCGTAGTCGTGGAGGGTCGCGCGGAGCTGGCCACGCGCGGAGAGAGAGGCCGCCAGAATTCGTCGGTCCTCAGCCTCTTCTCCTTGGCGGCCTAGCTTGACAGCCTCATGGAGGAGCTCCTGGGCCTCGCCGAACCTGCCCTTCTCTCGGGCATTGTTGCTGAGTTGGGAGAGGACCGCGACGACCACGCTGCGGCGCTCGGCGCTGGGCTTCTTGGCGAGGTGGGCGCGGGCGATCCCGAGGGCCTCTCGCGAGGAGCTCGTCGCGGCAGCGACGTCACCCCGCATCTCGTGGACGATTCCGCGATTCACCAAGGCCCGCTGGAGGAGGTCGACTCCACCCGGCTCGTCCTGTGCGACAGCCTTGCGAGCGAACTCGACCGCCGCGTCGTAGACCTTCAACGAGCTCTCGAGGCGGGCCTGAGACCGGAGCAACTTTGCGCGGTGGAGGTAGACCTTGGCCCGAATGTTCTGGCTTCGAAGTTCAACCCCAGGGAGCGTCTCGAATCGCGCCAACTCGCCCATGAGCTGATCTAGGAGTCGTCCGCGGACCGTCTGGACCCGCTCGTCATGGATATTGGCGAGCTCGCCGCCGACCGTGTCGATCAGGAGCGACATGGACTGAGCGCTGGATTGGAGGTGCGAGAGCGCGATCTTCTTCTGCTTCTCGGCTTCGTCTCGCTGCTCGAGGGCCTCCGCCTTGGACGTGAGCGCGGCTTGGCGTTGGCGCTCGGCCTCGTCGCGCTGAACGAGGAGCTCCTCCTGCTTCTGGGCGAGCAGGGCCGCAGCCGCCTCAGCTGCGCGCTGCCCCTGGGCGGCCTCCGCTGTCCGCGCCCGAAGCCGACTCACGAACCAGGCCGTGCCGACGACGCCGACCAAGCCCGCGACAAGGACCACGGCTCCGACGCTTCGGGCTAATGCCCGGTTGCGGCGAAGCCATTTGCGGCCTCGGTGGGCGAAGGTCGCCGGCCGCGCCAGGATCGGCTCTTCCTGCAGGAAGCGGATCAGGTCTTCGGCCAGCGCGTTCGCGCTCGCGTAGCGCTGCTCGGGTTCCTTCTCCAGGCAGGCTAGGCAGATCGTGGCTAGATCAGGCGCGATCCCGGGGACGAGCTTTCGCAGGGGGGTCGGCTCTTCGTCCTGGAGCTTGGTCAAGAGGAGCGGGAGCGAAGCGGCCTCATAGGGCGGCCGTCCTGTCAGGCACTCATAGAGGATCGCGCCCAGGGCATAGACGTCGACGCGGAGGTCCACGGCCTCTCCGCGCGCCTGCTCAGGCGGCATGTAGGCAGGCGTCCCCATGAGTTGACCCGAGTGCGTTGGTCCGTCGACGCTCTCGGTCTCCTTGGCGAGGCCGAAATCTGTCACCACGGGACTTCCCGAGGGGTCTAGGAGCACGTTGGCGGGCTTGAGGTCGCGGTGGATCACGCCGCGCTCATGCGCGTAGGCCACAGCCTCGCTCAGGGTCGCTACGAGCTGGGCGGCGTCCCGACCGCTGTAGGGGCCTTGCTCCTCGAGGCGCTCAGCCAAGGAGCCGCCCTCTATGAAGTCCATGACGAGGTAGTGCTTGGCCTGGCCCTCGACCCCGACTTCGTGGATCCCCACGATCCCAGGGTGGCGCAGGCGAGCCGCTGCTCGGGCCTCGATCTGGAAGCGCTCCAGGGCCAACTTGCTGGCGAACTCCCCGGCTAGGAGGGCCTTGATCGCGACCTTGCGGCCTAATCCGGGGTCGAGGCCGAGGTAGACGACGCCCATACCGCCGCGAGCAAGCTCGCGCTCGATTGTGTAGCCGCCGATCCGCTCGTGAGGGTCCTCCTCGGGCGGGACAGTCCCCAGGTCTGACTTGCTGGCATGGGCCTGAGTGCGTCCGCTAGCGACCTTCTCAGCCTCTCGCTTGGCGGCCTCGAGCTTCGCCTTCCGCGCGCCGGGGCTGCTCTCAGGCAGGGGGAGCGTCCTGGCGCTGGGCGGAGTCTGGACCCCAGGCCCTTCGGTCTCGAGGAGGGTGTCTGCGTGAGGGGAGAGGACGCGGTTGCTTTCGCTGGTGGCGGAGCCGCTCTCGCTGAGGTCGCTGGCGCTCTCCTCGAGGAGGGTCTCTGCGTGGGCAGGGCCCTGCTCGGTGTCGAGGAGGGTGTCGGCGTGGGGGGAGAGGACGCGGCTGCTCTCGCTGGTTGCAGAGCCGCTCTCGCTGAGGTCGCTGGCGCTCTCCTCCACGAGGGTCTCTGCGTGAGGGGAGAGGACGCGGCTGCTCTCGCTGGTGGCGGAGCCGCTCTCGCTGAGGTCGCTGGCGCTCTCCTCTAGAAGGGTCTCCGGGCGGGTCTCGCGCTTGGGAGTCGGCTCGTCGGATTCGCTCATCGGCCCAATCATGCCCCAACCAGGGAACCAAACGAAGATCGCCGGGCCGACCAAGGTCGGACACCGGCGATCCCGCGCCTAGCTCCCTAGGCGAGAGCGATCAGACCCACTCGTTGGGGACGAGGTCGGTCGAGAGGCCTTCGAGGCCCTCGCTCAGGAGGTAGAGCGCGCGCTGAGCCTCGGCCGAGGGCGTGGTCGCCAGGTCGAGGGACTGCTTGAAGCTCAGGATCGCGGCCTTGGCCTCAGCTCGGCTGATCGCGGACCAGTCGGGCGCGGTCAGACCGAGGGAGGTGAACCCGGCGGCGACCTCGGTGCTGTAGGTCGCCTGGAACTTCACGCGAATGTGGGTCAGGTAGAAGATCAGGCGAATCGTGCTGTCGCGCTGCTTCTCCCAGAAGGCCTGCTCCGAGTCGGGCAGCTCGGGGTGTCCGAGCATTTCCTGGACCAGCGCATAGTGATCTCGCATGGGGCCGGTCTGAGTGTCCTGAATGACCTCCTCGCCGCTCTCATACTTCTCGTAGACGTCCACGAGGGTCGTCTCGACCTCGCCCCGGATCGTGTCCAGCGCGCGGAGCGGGCCGTCGGACTCGTAGCCCAAGACCTCGTTCCAGGTCGCAATGTTGTCGCCCTTGCGCGTCCCGCGCGCGAGGGCGCGGCTGACGAGACCAGGCTCGCTTCCCCGGCTGGCCTCTTCCCAGAGGGCGTTGTGGATCGTGGCCCCGGTCCAAGAGCCAGGTGCCGAGCCGCCATAGGCCCAGTAGCTGCGGAGGGTCGGGAACCAGCCTCGGAACATGTCGACCTTGCGGAGGCTGCTCGAGTAGCAGCCCGCGATCATGATGTCCTCGATCTGGCTGCTGGCGCGAGGGAAGGCCTGGTTGAGCTTGGGCAGGACCGAGAAGCTCAGGCTCCCGTTGCTGTCGCCCCAGACCCCGCTCCCGACCGAGTGGCCTGAGAGGATCATGCGCTCGAAGGTCCGGTCGCCGCGCTCGGCTTCCCAGTAGACGAGGGCTAGGTTGGCGCACTCGTCCTTGGCGTCGCGGCGAGCCATGTCAATGGCTCCCTTGACGAGCTCGCGGGGCTCGCCCTGGAGGCCCATGTCGTCGAGGAGGCCGTTGACGTCGGCCTCTTCGTTGAGGTCGCGGCGCGAGCCGAAGGCCTCGATCACGTCGTCCTCGGCGCTGTCGAGGATCGAGTGGACCTTGACGCCCTGCACCGAGCGCAGGTCCCAGACCTCGTGCGAGGCGTGGTCGCCCATGCCGAGGAAGATCAGCTCGTTGACGACGTCCTCGAAGCGCTCGACCACGGTCGGGGTCGTGCCTTGGAAGTGAACCGTCCAGGGACCGCGGGGGTCCTTGATCATGGCGATCTCGGAGGAGCCGTCGCTGACGCTGGTCGCCATGTCGACGTAGCCGCCGTGGGTCCAGAGGCGACTTCCGTCGCGATCAATGACCTCGAGCCACACGCCGGACTCGCCGACGACGAGGAGCTTCGACCCACGCGGCGCCTGGCCCTTGGCGGCGTTGTCTCCGCCTGGGCCCGAGCGCAGGTTGAGCCGGGAGGCGGTGACCGTCGCCCAGCGACGCTCACCAGCGGGGCCTGCGGCCTGACCGTTGGGGAAGGTCCAGCCTTCGGCGGACTCGCGACCGACGAGGGTCTGTTCTGCTGCGCCGTCAGGGGCGCGGACCAGGGTCACGACCGCTCCGCTCTGGCTGACGCGCGCCGAGCCGCGGTAGGCGGGCTGGCCCACGAGGCGCCCGTGCATGATGAAGCTGCCGACGGGAGCCACGGCGGCGGCGGTGTTGGTGGTGATAGGAGCGGGTCGGGAGTCACTGGTAACGGGCGCCGGCTGAGCCTGCGCCACGGTCCCGAGGCCAAGGCCGAGGGCAAGCGCCCAGGCCGAAGCAGGGAGTTTCAGTGCGCCCAACCGTGAGAACACACGGTGGGTGGGGAAGGGCATGAGAGCCTCCTGAAGTTTTCTTATCACTCCCTTTGCAACCCCAGGACCGCTTGCTCTAAAGCCTTCTAGAACGTAGTTGGTCGTTTCATATTCCGTCCATCGCCCATTCGCGGGACTCTGAAAACGGCTGAGTCGCCAATCGGCGACACCATCACCTCGCTCTGAATCCCACGCGCTACACCTCTTGAGCTGGGAGGGGCTGAAGCAGGGATCTGGGCGACGAGATCCAGGCGGGATTTCTAGAGGGCGCCACGGTGCGCGCGAGAGCCCAGATCAATCCTTGCCGAGGAGCCGATCAATCAGGGCGTGGGCCTCACGAATCCGCTTGCGGATCGTCTTGCGGTCACGCTCGAGGGCAGCTGAGATCTCGGCCTGGGTCAGGCCGCTCTCGTAGTAGAGGACGAAGATCTCGTAGGTCTCGTCGCCGAGGTCGCTGCGGACTCGCGCCAGGACTGCCTCGGCGTCCATGCGCTCGTTGACGGCCTCGCTGGGATCTTGCTGGTCGCGATCGACCTGAGGCCCCTCGGGGAGCTGAGCGGGTCGGCGCTCGTAGGCCCGACAGTATTGGGCGAACACGGTCCGGGCCTTGAGCCACATCCAAGTGTTGAAGGAGCGATCCGGCTGGTAGGTCCCGCGCGAGAGGCTCTCCTCGAGGAGGGTCATCGTCTTTTGGAGGCAATCCGCCGCCGCGTCCTGGTCCTTGAGCATGCGCCGGAAGTAGCGGTGGATTCGCTCGAGGATCCGCTCGAAGAGCGCCGCGTGCGCCACCTTGGCGGTGGCAGCTCCCGAGCGCATGGCTTGTCCTGCGAGCTTCGTGGTCGTATGCACGGATGCAGGTTACCGGTCAGGCGTCCGTCTGAGGGTCGACCTCGGACGCCTCCGCGGGCGGCTCAGGAAGCTCGCCTGGCGAGGGCGCAGCGACAGCGACAGCGGCTCGGGCTTGAGCGTGCTCGAGGTGGATCAAGAACTCGTGGACGCGGTGCAGGTAGCCCGGTGGAAGCGGGACTTCGCGGGCTCGCTCGGCCATCGCCTTCAGCTCCTCCTCGCTCGCCTCGCTGCGCTCGAGGAGTGAGAGCTCCTCATAGAGCCTGCGGACCTTGCTGTTCTGGCGCCAGGCGTAGACCGGCGGCAGGAGCCGGATCAAGGGGATCGCCAGGGTCAGGAGCGGGAGGAGCATGACCTTGAACCGGCTCACGAGGCTCGCGGCCCAGAAGGGGAGGTAGCGGTGCAAGAAGGGAAGGCCGAAGCGGAAGTAACGCTCGGAGAGATCGGTCAGGGGGTAGTCGAGGCGGTGGGAGCTGGGGAAGTCCCCAGGGGACTCTAGGACCCCGCCCTTGCCGTGGAGGGTCCGGGCTACGGGCAGGATCAGATCTGCCAGAGAGGGGTGAAAGGCCTCGTCTCGGACTACGAGGCTGGCCACCGTCGCCACTAGGGGCACGTCCTGGGGCGGGACGTTCTTGGCGAAGTCAATGACGCCCTCGGGCAGCGTGATCGGTGAGAGGTATCGGACCTGGCGCGAGTAGCCCTCGGCTCGGCGGCAGGGCAGGGGCACCACCCCTGGGTCGCGCAGGAGCTCCTCGATCAGCTTGACGGCCGGGCTCCCGGTCAGGAAGAGGGCGTCGAGCTGGCCCTCGCGCAGGGCCTCTGCAGCGGCGGCACCGCCCGTGTCCTCGAACTCGGCTTGGACTTGGTTTAGCTCTAGGAGTCGCAAGGCGACTGGGCGGGTCCCGCTCCCCTGGGAGCCAACGGCCAGGGTCTTGCCGCTCAGGTCACGGAGGTCGCGGTAGCCAGTCCCTGCCCGGACGAAGACCCAGAGCGGCTCGTAGTAGAGGCTCGCGAGGGAGCGGAGCTCTGGGTGCTCTTTGGCGGTCCCGACCCCGCCTTGGACGAAGGCGATCTCGACCTCGCCGCGGTCCAAGAGCGCTAGGTTCTCCGCGGTGCCCTGGGTCGGGCGGAGCTCGACGGTCACGCCCTCCTTGGCGAGGGCCTCGCGATAGGCCAATCCGTAGCGGTGGTAGGCCCCGTCCTCGGGACCGGTGGCCATTCGGATCGAGTCCGGTGGCGCGGGGTCTACGAAGGACCAGGCCAGGGCGAACCCGACCAGGGGGATCAAGACCGCGACGGCGGTCCAGATCCAAGTAACGCGTGAGGGAGGTGCTGGAACGGGAGCCGCCAGTTAGTTGAGGTCGAGCTCGCCGTAGAGCTCGCGCTCGATCGAGTCTGCCGTCTTGCCGACGTGCTCAATGGCCATGATCAGGTGGTCGTCGTCGCCTTCAGTCACGAGCTCGCTGTTCTTGAGCACGACCGAGGTCCCGCGGCGGGCGAGCGAGCCGTAGGTGTGCGACCAGTTGTAGTCCAAGAGCTCCCAGGGCTCCTCGAACTTGCTGGCCGAGCCGACCACGCTCCACAGGATCGCGACCTGGTGGCCCTCGTCCTCGCGGAAGATCACGTAGACCTGCTGGCTGCGACCCTCGGTGGTCGGCATTCCGAGCAGGTAGACGTTGTCTTCGGGGATCGTGAGCGCCCAATCGCGCGTCTTGGCGATCGACTCGATCATGGCCTTGGGGTCCATGGCTCTACCTCAACTCAGGGGAAGGTGGATCGAGAAGGTGGTGCCCTTCCCGACTTCGGAGACGACCTCGAGGCGGCCTTCTTGGTCCTCGATCACCCGCTTGGAAATGTGCAGGCCGAGACCGGTGCCGTGGTCCTTGGTCGTAAAGAAGGGGTTGAAGATCTGCTCGAGGCGCTTGGGCGGAATCCCCGGCCCCGTGTCCGCGACCCGGAGGACCGCCAGTCCGTCCTCGACCGAGGTCTCGAGGCGCAGGACGCGCTCGGCGATCGGGACTCCATCCATTTCGATCATGGCCTGGACGGCGTTCATGACGAGGTTGATCACGGCCTGCTGGAGCTTGCTCGGCTCGAGGCGCGAGCGCGGCTTGGTGGGGTCGAGGGCTAGCTGGAGCGTGACCTTCTCGGTGCCAATGTGCTTACCCAAGACGTTGACGGTGCGCTCGATGAGGGCGTTGAGGTCCTGGGGGGTGCGGTGGCTCGGCTTCCCCTGGCGGGAGTACTGGAGCATGTTGTCGGCAATGGTCTGAGCGCTGAGGCCGGCCTCGAGCACGAGGTCGAAGACCTCGCGGATCTCGTTGCTGAGCCCGCCCAGGGTCTTCTCGACCTCGGCCGCCTTGCCGTTGTGGAGGTCGGCCACGAGCTCCTCGGCGGTGTCCGCGAGCATCAGGCCCATTTCGGCGCAGCCTGTAATGCTGGTCAGGGTGTTGTTGACCTCGTGGGCGATCGAGGCCAGGAGGGAGCCCAGGGTCGCGAGGCGCTCGGAGTGGAAGAGCTGCTGCTCGAGGCTGCGCTCGATCGAGCGGTCGGACACGATGGCGACGGCGCCCGAGGGTTGGCCGTCTGAGTCGCGGATCACCGAGCTGCTGACGTCGAGGAACATTTTCCGCTCGGGGCGCTCGAGGGCGATGGTCTCGGTCAGGGCCACGCCCTCGTTGAGGGTCTCGACGAGCTGCTGGAGCACGGGGACCGCGGTGTGAATGTCGAAGCTCTCGGCGGTCTCGTCGTCCTCGCCCAGGATCTTGGCGGAGGCGGGGTTGTTGAAGCGGATCTGGCCCTCGTTGTCGATAACGACGATCCCCTGATCGACGGAGGTCAAGACCTCCGAGTAGAAGCGGCGGAGCCTGAGGTGCTCGGCCAGCTGCGCGCGGCGGTCCTCGTCGACGCGCAGGCGAGCGCGTCCTCGGCGGACGAGGTCGCAGGCTACGTCCTTGAGCGCCTCGCTGGGGCCTTCGCTAGGCGCCGCCAGGTAACCCAAGGCTCCGCGGGAGTGCGCTCGGGCTGCCGCCAAGGCGCTGTCGTCGTCACCGATCAAGACTACGGGGATCTGGGGGGCCAGCTCACGGACCTGCTCGAGGGCGTCGCCCGAGTCAGGCAGGAGGAGGAAGTCGACGCGGTGATTGCGGACCGCGCTCAAGAGCGCCTCGAGGTCAGCTGAGGTCTCGGTCGGAAACCCTGCGGCAGCCAGGGCCTCGTCGTAGGGACTCTGGCCAGAGGGGAGGGGGAGGGAGAGCAAGCGCATGGCGCACATTCTGGGGGGCGAGGGGCCCCAGCGCCATGCCTGGGTGGTTCGCCGCGGTCGACCTCCTGTCGCCTCGCCAGAGCGCTGAGGGGAGGCCCTGGCTCCCGCCCCGCGACCCAGTGGCGCGCTCAGGTGATCCGGGCTAGGCTCAGCCCGCGCTTCGCGGAGCCTGCATGTTCGAGCCCGAGCTCATCGCTTCCTACGTCTACAACTCCAATCGCCTCGATGGGATCACCCTCAGCGAGGCGGAGACGAATCGCATCTTGGCCGAGGACGTCGATCCCGAGCAGGAGATCGCCGGCGAAGACGGGCGAAGCTTCGAGGCCGAGGTCGTCTTGGGCCACGATCGCGCCCTCCGCGGCATGGGGCTGACCGCCCAGACGCCCGGACCCTTCACGCGCGAGCAGCTCCTGCTCCTGCACAAGACCCTCATGGGCAACCTCCTCCTCTCGGCCGGCGAATACCGCGAGTGCACCCTGCGCTACAAGGGCCTCCTGATCGCCTCGCCTCCGCAGCACCTCGAGGAGCGCATGGCCTGGCTGGTCAACTTGATCAACACCGGCCTCGAGCGCGCTCAAGACCCGCACAAGTTCTCTTGGCGGATCCACCACGAGTTCATCACGCTGCACCCCTTCATTGAGGCCAACGGGCGCCTGGCGCGCCTGCTCCTCAACTTGGTGCGGCTCCGCCGCGGGCTCGACTTGACCGTCGTTCCCTTCGCGGATCGCGAGGCCTACAGCCGCGCGATCCTCGAGTTCCAACAGCAGAAAATCCTCCGCGCGCAGGAGCGGGCCAACTCCGCCGAGTAAGCCCCTCGCGCGCGCCACCTCAGAGCCTGCGACCCGTCGCGGCTCAGGGAGACCGCATGAAGCTCGCGACCGCCGATCAGCAGGATCTCTACCCCGACCGTCACTTGAACGTGTTCTGCGCCTACTCAGGCGGAGGCGCCCAGGACTACAACCTGACCCGGGCTCTGATCTCGACCCTTCGCTGGTCGCGTCCAGAGGTGACAAGGGCATTCTTGGAGCGCTTCGCCGCGATCAAGAGCAGCGCGGGGAGCTTCCACTACGACCTCCACGCCTGTGACTACGACGACTTCGACCCGGCGAGGGTCAAGGAGCAGGTCGTGCTCGGGATCTCGATCGGGGGGCGCCTGGCCGAGAACCTCCCGCCGCTGGACGACGCGATCTACGGCATGACCCTCCTCAGCATTCTCCGAGCGCCTGCGCTCCTGAACGCTCCGCCCGCGCTCCGCCTGGACCAGATCCGGCGCGCCCTCGGTCGCCCTGACCTCGACCACGACGATCTGGCGGTCCTGATCCACACCCTCGAGGAGCTCGAGGACGGCTGCCACCCTGACGGCTGGGTGTTCAGCGAGGAGGGCGACGGGCTCTGCCTCCTGATCGAGGCCAAGCTGACCCAGCTCCTCGACCTCAGTCAGCTCCAGCGCTACTCCGACGTCTACTTCGGGCGGTCCATGTCCGCGGAGGACATGAAGCTCGCGACCTGGGAGGACGTGGCCGAGTTCATTCAGCCCTACTGCAAGGACGAAGACACCCGGACCTCGTTCCTGGCCGGTCAGCTCGCGGACTACCTCGACCTGCTCGGGCTGGGCCCCTTCCGCGGCTTTCGGCCCTACGACTTCGACATGGACGCGGCCCAGGCCGTGCTGCCGAAGTTCCTCAAGTTCGCCCAGGTCGTGCAGACGGCGGCCGGCGCCTTGGGGCTCCCGATCAGCAACCCCCACGTCACGCCGACGGGCGCCCAGCTCGACCTGAGCGGGCTCCCGGGCGAGATCTGCCTCGACCTCCACAAGAGCGGCCTCCGGGTCCAGCTCCGCCTTGGGAGCTCCCGCGGCGGCGCCAGCGACCTCCCGGGTCGTGAGGCTGTGGACCACGTCTTGGAGCGGAGCGAGGACGGAGCCAAGAACCCCTTGGCCGAGTTCGAGGACGCAGGCGACTTGATCGCGCGGGTCGAGAGGCTGCGCGTGGAGTTCCCGGGCGGCGAGCTGGAGCAGATCTTCGTCGAGCGCGTGATTCACGACAGCGAGCTGGTGCCCGCAGAGTTCGGCGAGGTCCTCTCGGAGCTCCGGCGCCAGCACCCGCCCCACACCCACGAGACCGACGCCGCAGGGCACCACCGCCGGGGACGGCTCTCGATCGGGCGCCTGATCCCGCACGAGGTCGCGAGCGGCTGTGAGGCCTCGGCCCTGGCCAACCGCGTCACCGAGACCCTGAGCACCCTGACCCAGGTCGCCCGCCTCCTGAGCGGCGGGCCCGAGGTCAGCGGCGCCGAGTGAGCGGCCTCTCGCCCGCCGCCGCGCGCGAGGCGGGGGTCTTCGAGGAGCGGCCCCTCGCCGAGCGCGAGGGCTCACCTGCGGCTCAGCGGCGGGCTCTGATCCAGAGCGCCCGCGCTCTTCGCGAGGAGCTGAGCGCGGGGCCCGAGGTCTTGTTCTGCCGCTCCTTCCCCTTGGTCCGGGTTCCCTATCCCACGAAGTTCGCCTTCTGGCGCGCGTCCAAGGTCTTGAGCCCGCTCCTGCACATCGTGAATCGCCTGATCGTGGTCCAGTTCAAGGACCTCGCAGGCGAGCGCCGAACGCTCCTGATCTCGCCTTCGGACGTAGACGCCAACAAGGCCACACCCTTCTTCGTCGACCTGGCGTCCAAGGCCCGCCTCCTCGGCGAGGCCGGCGAGCGCCTCTTGGCCCCGCGCTTCAACGAGGTCGAGGACTGCTTGGCCCAGTGCGCTTTGACCCCGAGCGACGTTGACTATCTGTCTTACGACCACCTCCACACCCAGGACCTCAGGCGCTGGCTGGGGAGCCACGGACGCCCGGGGCTCTTTCCCCGGGCCAAGCTCCTGATCCGCCAGCCCGAGTGGGAGAGCGTCCAGGGCCTCCTCCCGCCCTGGGCCGCTTGGTATCCCGAGGACGGCGTGGCCGGGATCGACCCCTCGCGCTTGGTGTTCTTCGAGGGCGCGGTGCGCCTCGGCGAGGGCCTGGTCCTCGTGGCGACGCCTGGACATACGGTCGGGAACCACTCCTTCGCGGTCCACACCGCGGCTGGGGTCTTGGTCACGAGCGAGAACGGCGTCAGCGCCGACAACTACTCGCCCCTGCGCTCCAAGATCGCAGGGGTCCGGAGCTACGCCGAGCAGACCGGGAGTGAGGTCGTCCTGAACGGGAACACCCTCGAGGGGACCCTCGACCAGTACCTGTCCATGATCTTCGAGCGTGAGCTGGCAGGCCCCAATCAACGCGACCCGGACTTCTACAACGTGTTCCCGAGCTCGGAGCTGACGGCCTACTGGGCCTTCCCCGGGATCACTCCGACCTTTCGTTTCGGAGAGGTCCACTTCGGACAGCCGGCCCCGACGCCGGGAGGGACCTCGTGAGCCGCCCGGCGTCTCTGGTGACGGGCGCTGGCGGCGGGATCGGACGGGCCCTCGTCTCGGCCCTCGTCAAGCGCGGCGAATACGTCCTGGCGACGGACCGCGAAGCGCCCAGCGATCCGAGCTGGCCCGAGTCGCTGGTGGAGTGCGCCGCCCTCGACGTGACCGATCCCGGCGCCTGGACCCGGGCCGTCGACCGGGTCTGCGAGCGCTGGGGCGCCATCGAGCGCCTCTATCACGTGGCCGGGGTCCTCGTGCCTGGGCCCTTCGTCGACGCGGGTCTCGGCCAGGTCGCGCTCCACCTCCGGGTCAACCTCGAGGGCGCCCTGATCGGAACACAAGTCGCCGCGCGACGCATGAAGGCCCGCGGCAGGGGCCACGTGGTCGCCGTGGCGTCCCTGGCGGCCCTGGCGCCGATCCCGGGGCTGGCGCTTTACAGCGCGAGCAAGGCCGGTCTCCGGGCCGGGCTCTTGGCGGCGGCCGACGAGCTGCGCCCCTTCGGGGTCGCGGTGACCGTGGTCTGTCCCGACGCAGTCCAGACCCCCATGCTCGACCAGCAGCTCGAGAGCGAGGCCGCGGCGCTGACCTTCTCGGGGGACTCGGAGGTCCTGACGCCTGAGCAGGTCGCCCGGGTCTTGGCGGGGCCAGAGGTCCTCGAACGACGACCTCTGGAGCTCTGGTTGCCCAAGCGGCGCGGTGTGTTGGCCAAGCTGGGGGACCTAGCGCCTCGGGTCGGGTTCGCGATCGGCGGGCTCTTGCGCAGGCGGGGGCTGGCTCAGCAAGAGCGGCTGCGAGAGGGGCGCTCTTCTTAGGTGGCAGGCAGCCTCCTGGCCGCGAGGCCGCCGCGGCCGAGAACAAGTGACACCGCCTCTGCGGCGCCCCGTAAGAGTGGCATGCGCGCGGCCGAGGATGCCCTACACGCACAGATCCCCCATACGGAAGAGGTCGTTGGTTCGATTCCAGCCTGCCCCAATGCACGGGGCAGTAGCTCAGCTTGGTAGAGCGCTTAACTCGAGGCTTCCTCACTCGCGCGACGTGTCGAGCCGCCCCCTTGGGGGCGGCTCGTTCTCTTGGTTGACCCGCTCGAGATCCAGACCTGCCCACGGGAGCAGCTGGCGCTATCGTTGAGGCATGGCCCCTCCGTCCGAAGATATCTTGCTGCGCGAGCGGCCGCGCACGGATCAGCGCTGCCCCTATTGCCACGACGCGCTGGAGGAGGCGGGGGTCGGAGAGGAGCTCCCCTGCAGCTCCTGCGGGACCCTTCACCACGAGGTGTGCCTCGACGAGCTCGGCGGGTGCACCGTCCTCGGTTGCCAGGGCGGGAGGCCGCGGCCGCTGGGGAGCGTGGAGGAGGTCCGGGCTCGCGTCCGCGAGCGGCTGGCGCGCCTCATGGAGCACACCCGCCGCCCCCCTTCGCCCGCGGAGCTCGAGCGGATCGCGCGCGAGGGCTGGGAGTGCGCTGGCTGCCACTACCGGTTCTGGACCTTGGAGTGCACGCGCTGCGGGAGCACGCTCGACGTCCACTGCCGACGACCTGGGCACCCCTGCGCTGGGTGCGGGCAGGAGCACCGCGTCGAGCCGGCCAGAGCCGAGTCGGTCCAGGAGCTCTCCTCGGGGCGTCCGAGCGCGGTGCTGGTCGTGGCCCTCTTCGGCCTGGGCTTGGTGGGACTCCTGATCGTCTCTCTCTTCGTCGTCCTGGCCGTGGTCGAGAGCGGGCTGTGAGTGAGTCCCTCGGGCTCGAGGTCAAGCCGCGCGAGGGCGCGGCAGAGCGCTGCCCCTACTGCCACGACTGCCTGGCCGGCGGCGTCTTGGAGGACGTCCAGGTCGTGTGCGAAGGCTGCGGGACAGCTCACCACCGAGCCTGCCTGGCCGAGCTCGGGGGGTGCACGGTCATGGGCTGCCCCGGCGGCAAGGCTCGGCCGCTCGGGGCCGTCGACGAGGTGCGCGCGCGCGTCCGCACGCGACTCGAGAGCTTCCTGACTCACACCCGTCGGCCCGCCAAGGTCGAGTCCCGTCTTGACGGCGGCGGGGGGTGGAGCTGCGTTCGCTGCGAGGTCTTCTTCGGATCCGCCGACTGCGCTGGCTGCGGGCGCGAGCTGGACGCGATCTGCCGCGAAGACGGACACCCCTGCTCTGGGTGTGGCCGGAGGCACTTTCCCTGGAGAGGGCGGGCCTCAGAGCAGGGCCCTGCGGAGCTCAAGCGGCGCGCGCGGAGCCGCGCCTGGGACTGGATCCTGGGCGGGCTGATGCTCGGAATCATGCTTGTGCTGCTGGGGGCCGTGGCCTGGGCTTGGATTCCTTGAGCAACGTCGAGGTCACACTTCGTCGGCGAGAGGGGGCCACGGAGCGCTGCCCTTACTGCCACGATTACCTTGAGGGCGGCGTCCTAGAGGACGTCCAGGTCGTGTGCGAAGGCTGCGGGACAGCTCACCACCGAGCCTGCTTGGCGGAGCTGGGCGGGTGCACGGTCATGGGCTGCGGCGACGGGAAGCCTGCGGCTGTAGGAGGCGTCGAGGAGGTTCGTTCACGGGTTCGCGAGCGGGTCGGGCGCTTCGTGGCGACCCACACTGAACGTCCTGCCCCGGTCAGGAGTCGCGTCGCCGACTTCGACCGAGTTCGAGCGATCCTGCGTGAGCGAGGCCTGGAGCCGGGGAGCGTGACGGGGCCGCGTCGGCCGCGCGCGGACTTCTCTCGGCTCGGTCCTGGGGACTGGCTCGGGCTTCTCTTGCTCGGCGCAGGCGTGTTCGTGATCTGGGGTTTCGTTCTCGTTGGATAGTGTCAGGGCCATGCCGGAACTACAGATCAGACCGCGCGGGGGCGCAGCGGAGCGCTGCCCCTACTGCCACGACTGTCTCGAAGGCGGCGAGGTCACCGACGTCGAGGTCGTGTGCGAGCGCTGCGGAACGGTTCACCACCAGGCCTGCTTCGCTGAGCTGGGCGGCTGCACGGTCATGGGCTGTCCTGGTGGAGGGGCGCCACCGGAGGGGGGGCTGGAGGAGATCCGGGAACAGATCCGGTCCCGCGTCGGGCGCTTCGTGGCTCGCAACGCGAAGCCCCCTGAGGCGGGGGTCAGGGAGCGCTTGGCTGCTCATTGGGCCTGCGGAGACTGCGGAATCGCGTTCTTCGACAGGGACTGCCCCTTCTGTGAGGGCGTCTTGGAGGCGGGCTGCGAGGGATCACGTCGTCATTGCTCGGATTGCGATCGTGCCTTCGTGCAGTCCTGGGGAGGAGTCCTGCTCGAGCCCAGCGAGGAAGAGCGCGCCAAGACTCGGAGGGGATTCCTCCTATTCGGCCTGGCCGTGACCGCTAGCCTGGTGGCCCTCGCCTGGGCCGTTCTCAATCTCTAGAGGCCAAGACGCTGCCGCGTCAGTTCTCGCTCCCGGCAGCCCGGGGTAGGGTGCCCGTGTGCCCGAGCTAGAGGTCAGAGCCCGCCAGAGTCCAGCAGAGCGCTGCCCCTATTGCCATGACTGCCTCGAGGGCGGGGTGATCGCCGACGTCCAGGTCGTCTGCGAGGGCTGCGGGACCTCCCACCACCAGGCCTGCTTCGCCGAGCTGGGCGGTTGCACCCTCATGGGCTGCCCGGGTGGCCGAGCGCAACCCGAGGGAGGGTTGGAGGAGATTCGAGCCCGGATCCGGAGCCGGGTGGACCGCTTCGTGTCTCGGAACGTCTCGCGGCCTGGCTCTGAGGCCCAGGAGCGCATGGCCCGCCACTGGAGCTGCTCCAAGTGCCACCTCGACTTCGCGGTCAGCGACTGTCCCTCCTGCGGAACCGAGCTCCTCCGTCGCTGTGATTTCTTCGCCCGCCACTGCACGGGCTGCGAGAAGCGCTTCTCTCAGGACGAGATCGTTGGGCTAGAGCTAGACCCCGACGAGGGGGCCCAAATCCGCAAGAACCTGTTCTGGGCTTGCTTCTGGTGCGTTCTGGGAGGACTCCTGCTCCTAGCGATCCTCAGCAGCCTCTAGGCCTGGGTGCTCTCCCAAGCTCTCTGGCTGCCCAGAGTTGGCTAACCATCTCCGTAGCTTGACGGCCCTTTGGGATCTCGTATGATTCCGCTCGCTTCCCGGGGGATTAGCTCAGTTGGGAGAGCGTCTGAATGGCATTCAGAAGGTCAGGGGTTCAAGTCCCCTATCCTCCAAATCGAGAGACCCCGTCACTGCGACGGGGTCTTTTGCTTGGTTCCCGATACGTCGGGCGAGTCGCTCCTGTCGTCGCGCGGCGGCGGCCAAAGTAAGCTCTTGCCCATGACCGAAGAGATCACGATTCGCCGCCCAGACGACTGGCACGTGCACCTGCGCGACGGAGACCTGCTGGAGGCAGTCGCCGCCGACACGGCGCGCCACTTCGCGCGGGCCCTAGTCATGCCGAACCTCACGCCGCCCGTGCGCACGGGGGAGGAGGCCATGGCCTACCGAGAGCGGATCTTGGCTGTGACCCAGGGCTTGGAGTTCGACCCGCTCATGACGATCAAGCTCCTCCCGGAGACCTCGCCAGAGTGGGTCGCGGGGGCCAAGGAGGCCGGCGTCGTGGCGGGGAAGCTCTACCCCCAAGGCGTCACGACGAACTCCGAGGACGGCTGGAGCGAGATCGAGGCCTTAGATGGCGCCTTCGCGGCCATGGAGGAGGCAGGCCTCGTCCTCTGCCTCCACGGCGAGGCTCCTGACGCGTTCTGTCTCGATCGCGAGCTCCGCTTCGTCGAGGACACCCTGCCGAGCATTGCCGAGCGCTTCCCCAAGCTTCGGATCGTGCTCGAGCACGTCAGCACCAAGGCCGGGGTCGCGGCGGTCCGAGAGCTCAGCAACGTCGCGGGCACGATCACCGCTCACCACCTGATTTTGACCCTCGACGACGTTATCGGCGGCGGGCTTCAGCCCCACAACTTCTGCAAGCCGATCGCCAAGAGGCCCCAAGACCGGGACTCCTTGATCGCGGCCGCCCTCGACTCGGACTCCTTCTTCCTGGGGACCGACAGCGCCCCCCACCTCCGCGCCAACAAGGAGTGCCCCTCGGGCTGCGCCGGCGTCTACACGGCGCCAGTCGCCTTGGGGCTCGTGGCCGAGGTCTTCGAGGCTCACGGTGCCCTCGAGCGGCTCGAGGCCTTCACCTCCGAGCGCGGCGCGCGCTTCTACGACCTCCCCCTCAACGAGGGTCAGGTCACCCTGCGGCGCGGTGAGTGGGAGGTGCCCGCTGACTACGCTGGCGTCGTCTCCATGCGCGCGGGCCAGACCCTGGCCTGGCAGGTTCGCTGATCCCCGACCCTCACCCTTCGCGGGATATGCTGGCCCCCCGGTGCAGAGCAGAAACGCGAGGGCGCTATGAACGTCGAACTAAAGGTGCATGACCTCCAAGAGGACATGAAGGGGACCCAGAGCTTCGAGTCCATCCAGGCAGCCAAGCTCTGGCTCGTGGATCGGCCCAAGTTCATTGAGGTGCTCGGGATCGCGAGTCGTGACCTCTCGAAGGAGGTCAGCAAGGAGCTGAGGGGGTGCTTACGCGCCCTCGACGACGAGGAGCGGCAGCGCAAAGACGAGCTGATCGCGAAGGAGGACGAGGCCGCGCGTCTGCGCAAGAAGGCGAACCTCGAGGAGGAGGCCGAATACCACCGCGCGGAGCTCGCAGCCGCTGACCCCAACCGGCCCATGAACCTCAGCTATCGCCACGGCGAGGAGCTGGTGGCGACGGACGTGGCCGATCTGCGCGAGATCTCGCCCGAGGTCAAGCAGGCCGTCACGGAGTGGATCAAGGAGCGGAACACCTGGATCGAGCGCCGCTCCCAAGTCGTCGGCGTCGCCAACCTCAAGGTCTGGCCAGGACCCTTGCCCGAAGGTCACGAGGACCGGGTGATCGAGGGCAGCTTCGTGCCCGTCGCGAACTAGCTCTCTAGCGGGCGAGGTCGCGAAGCTCGGCCACGACGAGCTCCGGAGTGACTGAGAGCCGCGCGGCGGTGCCGAAGCCCTCGGGCAGTGGGTCCGGGCTGAGGAGCTCGCGCTCTGCGATCAGCTCCTGGCGCCCCAAGTCGTAGAGCTGGAGCCTGCAGGCCTGCCGATAGCGAATTCGGTCACCGCCTTTGGCGCTCTGGCCGTAGTGGCGCAGCTCGGCGTTGCTGTAGTGGAGGACCACGACCTGCGAGGGAGGACCTTGGCCGCCGGGGCGCCACTCGTCTGGCAGGGCGAGGAACACGTGGAAGTCCACCCGTCCCTTCTCGGCGGCCTTGTCGACTCGGATCGGGAGCAAGGGGGCCCGGAGGGGTGCTGCTTCCCCAGCAGGGGCTCACCTGACCTTGGCGTAGAGCTGGCGAGCAGTGGAGTCCCAAGCCTGCGTGACCTCGTCCTCCGCGTCGGCGCGGATCTTGGTGAGGGTGGCGCTGATCAGGCAGGAGCCAAGGAGGAGGAGAGCGAGGACCCCAAGCAGCGCAGGGAGGAAGCGAAGGGGGCCCTCGGGCGGCGGAGGGAGAGGAGCTATGGAGTCCGGCGCGGTCATGGAGCGAGCCTAAGGGATCGGACGCATTGGGTCCCTTGGCTCGCTCTCGCTTAAAGCGACAGAAGCGGGCTGGACGCTTCGCGATTCGCGCGCCAGGATAGGGCTGCATGAGTCGCAACCGCTACCAGGACCCCGAAGAGTTCCTCCTCACGCTGATCGAACAGGCTGACGAGCGGATGGGCACCGGGTCGGCCGAGATCCTGGGCGCCGTTGCCGGCGCGGCTTTAGCCCTCGTTGTGCCCTTCACGAGCGGCCTCGTCCTGCGGGGAGTGATTGGGTCGGCGATCGGAACCCTCGTCGGTAAGAAGGTCGCCGAGCACGACCCAGCATGGTTCCGTCAGCGCTTGAACCTGGCCCTGGATCGCCACGAGGAGATCAATCGCCTGACCCGCGAGGGGCGCTGTGAGGACTTGGCCCGGGACGAATACGTCGATGACCTGATCGAGCGCTTCTTTGATCGCTCGGACACCCTCCTGGAGTAGCGGAGCGCAGCTAAGTCCTTTGCCAGCAAGGTCAGAATTGATGGCAGAGCCTTGAAGAGGTCAGCCCAAAGGCGCGTCAGGGTGCACGTACCGGAGGGAACTTCCCATGTCGCGCCTGCCCTTTGCCCTTGGCCTCGCCTTCTCCACGACCTTGGCCACCTTGGCTGGAGCCCAGCAGCTCCCCGGTGAAGACCCGCTCTGGCCCAAGGAGCTGCGCGCAGAGGGGCGCCAAGCCGGCGAGCTCCGCCGCCTCCGCCAGCTCGCCCGTGAGTATGAGGGGCAGCTCTCGCGGCTCCGGGTCAAGCTCGCCGAGGCCACCAAGGAGGCCGAGTCGCGTCGCCCGACCAGCCGGCCTGCCGAGCAGGCTAAGGACGAGGCTCAGCTCGAGGCTCTTCGCCGTCAGGTCGAGCTCCTCCAGAGCGAGCTCGAGCGCGCCAAGTCTTCAGCGGCTCCCGCTGAGGTCGCCCCCGAGGCGCCCGCGATCGCTCCCTCGGAGCCTGCTCCCGAAGCTCCTGCCTTCGCGGCTCCAGAGGCCCCCGCCGCGGCCCCGAGCGAGAGCCCTGACTTCGCCGAGCGCGAGGAGCTCCCCGCGAGCACAGGCGCCGACCGCGCGCTCTCTCGTCGAGTCCGTGAGGGCGGCGTCGCCGCCGCCAAGCGTGAGCTGGCCGAGGACGTCCTCCAGCGGATCTACGGGCGCCAGGTCCTGAGCCTCCTCCAAGGCGAGGAGATCTCCCGCCTCCTCGAGGCCGTCGAGGCCACCTTCCGCCGCGTGCGGGTCGAGGGAGGCCTCCTCCGTCTGCGCTGCCACGAGGCCGAGGCTCAGGCCCGAACCCTCGACGTCCTGGGGGTCGACGAGGCCCTCGGCGCCGAGCCCTTCCTGGCCGTGACCAACCGCTTCGAGGGCCCGAGCGACGCCGGTCGGATCGCCGGGGCGGCCTTCACAGACACCCTCCAGGGCTTTCGCTTCCGGGCTGCCGGTCGCGGACAGCGCGCTCCGCTCGTGATCGCCCTCTCGGGGCGCTTGGCCTTCTCCCGCATGCCCCAGGGCAGCGCTCACGATCAGCTCTACCGGGGCCAGCTCCGCTGCCAGGCTGTGCGCGTCCGCGTGTTCCACCGCCCCAGCAACCAGATCCTGCACCACTCGGCGATCTCCTCGGACGCCGAGCTCCGGGCCGACGAGAGCCACCCCAGCGAGCTGCACCAGCCCTGGATCGCTCGCGACGCCTCGATCGGCGAGGTCGGTGAGCGCTACGCCGACGCCGTCGGGCGCGCCGCTGCCCAGCGCGTGGCCCGGACCCTCCTGGTCGAGATCCTCCGCGGTCGCGGTCACATGAGCGCCACCAGCCGCGCTTTTACGCAGCCCGACTTGTCCCAAGCGGACTTCGTAGGCGGCGAGCCCGCTCCCCTGGCGAGCGGCGCCCCGGCGCCTGTCGCTCCCCTCGAGCGAGAGGCCGTCGAGGCCCCGACCTCCTTCGAGGTCTCGCGCGCTCCGCGCTACGTCCTCCGCTTCAAGGGCCTCGAGGACGCTGAGGTCGACGAGGCGATCGAGGAGCTCCAGCGCAACGAGCGCTTCGCCCGCTGGAAGCACGTCAGCAGCACCGGCGACCTCCACGTCTACGCCTGCGACTACTCGGGCCGCGGCGTCGTGCTTCGCCTCCGCGAGGCCCTCGCCGAGGCCGACGTCCGCGTCACCAAGCGCGGCCCGCGCCTGACGATCCTGCCTCGCTAGGCAGCCTCGCGATCAACCAACACTTGGCGCCTCGCTGAGCCTCGAGCCTCTCGCCTCGAGCCCCGGCGAGGCGTCTGTGTTGGTTGCGGAGTTCCGCGCTCGAGACACCCGCCTGGGCGTGGGTCGCGTTGGCGTGACAGGGGAGAGCTAACTCCAGCTGTGATCGTGGAGAGCCTGGCCAGGAACGTGCGGGAGCTAGGCTGGGGAAGAGAGGTTGGATCATGTTCGAAGCTGCCGAGTTGGGCCGGAAGGTCAGCAAGCAAGAGTTCGACGAGGCCGAGGCAGAGCTTCGAACGAAGCTCCTCGCGGCGCAGCGAGAGCTCCTCGGGTCGAAGCGCTCTGTGGTCGTGGTCGTGTCCGGGGTCGAGGGATCCCGCAAGAGCGAGGTCGTGAATCGACTCTGCGAGTGGCTCGATCCTCGAGGCGTGCAGACCCACGCCTTCTGGGACGACTCGCGCGAGGAGCGCGAGCGCCCGCGCTTCTGGCGCTTTTGGCGGCGCCTCCCGCCGCGCGGAGCGATCGGGATCATGTTCGGGAGCTGGTACACCCAGCCGATCATTGACCACGCCTTCGATCGGCTCGACGCCGCGGCTTTCGAGCAGGAAATGCGGCGCTGCGATCAGCTCGAGCGGACCCTCGCCGTCGACGGAACGATCTTCGTCAAGTTTTGGTTCCACCTCTCGAAGAGCGCCCAGGTCGAGCGCTTGAGCGCCATCAAGGCGGCGGACGGCTCTTCCCTCAAGCCCGGTAAGGAGAAGAAGAAGGGGAAGGGCGACAAGAAGAGGAAGGGCAAGGCCGGTAAGGAGAAGAAGAAGGGGAAGGGCGACAAGAAGAAGGGGAAGGGCAAAGGCAAGAAGGGCTGGAAGCTCTCGCCTCACCTCGAAGAGTTCTCCCCCCTCTACGACACCTTCGCCAGGGTCTCGGAGGCCGCGATTCGACTGACCGATACGGGCCATGGGCCGTGGCACATCGTAGAGGCTGCCGATCGCAACTACCGAGACCTAACGGCTGGGCGGGTCCTCTTGGCCGCGATCAAGCAGGGCCTAGAGCAGGAGCCGGCACCTCCAGCCGAGGTTCGACCTGCGCTGATTCAGCCCGACGCGACCACGATCCTCGACAGCGTGGATCTAACCAAATCCCTCGAGCTCTCCGACTACAAAGCCCAGCTCTCTGACGCTCAGTCCCGAATCAACCGCTTGGCTTGGGGCCTAAGGAACCAGCGGCGCTCGTGCGTGGCGGTGTTCGAGGGCTGGGACGCGAGCGGCAAGGGCGGCGCGATTCGGCGCTGCGTGGCGCCGATCGACGCTCGCCTCTATCGGGTGATCCCCTTCGCGGCCCCCAGCGACGAGGAGCAGGCTCAGCACTACCTCTGGCGCTTTTGGCGGAGCGTCCCCGAGCCGGGGTGTCTGCGGATCTTCGATCGCTCTTGGTATGGGCGGGTCTTGGTCGAGCGCGTCGAGGGCTTCGCGCGGGAGGACGAGTGGCTGCGCTCCTTCCACGAGATCAACGCCTTCGAGTCCCAGCTGATCGAGCATGGAATCGGCGTCGCCAAATTCTGGATCCACATCAGCAAGGACGAGCAGCTGCGTCGCTTCGAGGAGCGGAGTCAGATCCCCTGGAAGCAGCACAAGATCACGGACGAGGACTGGCGTAACCGCGAGAAGTGGGACGCCTACACCGAGGCCATAGACGAAATGGTCAAGCGGACCAGCACCCTCGCGGCGCCCTGGACCCTGATCGCGGGCAACGACAAGCGCTTCGCGCGAGTCCAGATCGTGAACACCCTCGCGGACCGAATCGAGGCCACCCTCGCTCGCTAGGGCGAGTCGAGCAGGCGGTCGACGAGGAGCTCCTCGGGGTAGAGCAGTCGAGCCACGTCGAGGCTGGGTCCCAGGCCGCGCGCAGGATCCTCGGCGAACCACAGGAGCTGGAGGACCAGCTCTGTAGCGGAGGCCGGTGGCTGGGAGAGGCCGTTTTGGCCCATGACCTCTCGCAGGCCGAGGAAGAGCTCGAGCCGCAACGCGGCGATCTCCTCCCCAATCAAACCGTCGTTCTGTCGTAAGAGGACGCTGGCTGCCTGGACTTGGGCTCCCGGGGAGATCGGGGCGTCGAGGGGCACGACGAGGTCGAGGAGCGCTGCTGCTCCTCGAGCCAGGAGGGCGGGGTCGCGGGTTCGGACCAGGGCCTCGAGGGGGCTCAGCGGTTGGCCGTGGCCGCCTTGGCCAGGGCGGGCTGCCGTGGGGCGAGCTTCTCGTGGAAGAACTCGACGACGCGATCGGTGATCCAGGGGAGGTAGAGGATCGCGGTGTAGTGGCCGGACCAGAGGTCGACCCGGAGGGGCTGGCCCATGGCGCGCCAGAGCTTCTCCTGGAACTTAGGCGGAACGACTGTGTCGAGGCTGGTCGTGATCACGAGCATTTTCTTGGGGTCAACGGCGTGGGCCAAGAGGAGCGGGTCGCTCGGAAGGACCGCTCGGATCCGCTGCTCGAGTTCGACGGGGCCGACCTCGAGGTCGAGCTGCTTCTGGGCGAAGTAGCGCTCGATTCGGCCTTCGCTCGAGACAGCGATCACGCCGGCTAGGTCGCCGCCCGCCAAGGCCACGACGCCGCAGCGAAAGCGCGGCTCGGCGGCGAGGAGTGTGCTCGTGAGGATCCCGCCCATGGAGATCCCGAATCCAGCGACGCGGTCCGAGTCGACCTCAGGGCGCTCTGCGAGCCAGTCTAGGAGAGCACGTCGCGAGGCGACGCTTCGTCGCATCCAGTACTCGGGGGCCTCGATCCCCCAGCTCTTGCGGAGGACCTTGGTCCCTCGCCAGGCTAGGACGACGTGGAAGCCCGCGCGGGCGAAGTCCTCGCAGTTGGTCCGCGCCAGGGTCTTGCCGCCGCCCAGGATCGGGGTCACGACGACTGCGGCGCTCGGCCCAGCCGGGGCGACCTTGGACTTCCAATACTCGAACTGAACGTCGAAGGACTCGTCTGGATTCTGGGGGTCCGCGTTGGGGGCTCGAACCGTGATCGTGCCCGAGTGGACGGCCACCGCGTCGTCCTCCCAAGTCAGCGCCAGGCTGGCGGTGCCGACCGTGGCGTAGTCGAAGCGCGCCGCCACCTCAGGTGAGAGGGGTCGGACGGCTCGGGGCGGCGCTGCTGGCGTCGTGCTCATGCAGCCGGAGAGGCCAGCGAGGAGCGCGGTCGAGAGCAGGAGGATCAGTAGGCGCGAGGGGGCTGTGCGCATGAGTTCCAGGATAGCGGGGCGATTCGGCGGCGCCGAGGGATGAACTTGTCAGGGAGAGTGATTGAGTCGATTCGGTTCCGGGTCTTCTGCGCAACAGCCTCTCCTCGCGACCGCGTAGGTAGGGGCAGCGCGAGCGAGAGGCTCGCCCCAGCGCGCCACTAGCTTCTTCCGGCGCGCCCCCGAGACCCGCCTCAGGGCGGGAGGGAGTCTTCGTCATGGCCACCTTGAACGTCACCTACCAAGGCCGCTCGGCCGACCTGCCCCAGGAAGTCCGCTTCCGGACGCCCCTGGCCGATCTACGTCGGATCGCCTACGAGGCCCTCCAGTCTGGAGGCAGCCCCGCTCTGGCGCGGCGCGGGACCCTCCCCAAGAACGCCTTCCGTGAGTTCGTCGTCGATCGCTTCGAGAACTCCGGGGGCCCTGATCGTGTCTACCTCCGCCCGAAGGTGCCCTTCGGCTAAGTAAAGGTCCTCCCATGACTCCTCAAGCTCCGATCCGGCCACGGCTGGTGTTCTGCGGCGTGGGCGCCCTCGGCTCCCAGGCCGTGCTCCTCTGCCGGAACCTGCCCGCCACCCTCGAGTTCGTGGACGGGGATCGGGTCGAGACCAAGAACCTCCTCAGCCAGGCCTACGTGCGGCAGAGCGTGGGCAAGCTCAAGGCTCAGGCCCTCGCGCTGCAGCTGCGCAACTTCTATCGGGTCGAGGCCGAGGCCTCCTCGGTGCGCCTGGGTGAGACCAACGCCCGCCAGTTCCTGGAGGGCGCGACCCTGGCGATCGACTGCTTCGACAACGCCGCCAGCCGCCGCCTCCTCTCGGCCAAGTGCCGCGAGCTGGGCGTTCCCCTGATCCACGGGGCCCTCGCGGGCGACGGGGCCTTTGGGATCGTGCGCTGGGACGAGCGCTTCGAGGCGGACGAGGAGGGCGCGCCCGGGCAGCCGACCTGCGAGGGCGGCGAGCACCTCCCGCTGATCACTCTGGTGGCGGCGACTCTGGCGCGCGCGATTCAGGACTTCCTCCGCTCGGGTGAGCGGCGGGACTCCATGGTTTCGCTGACGGGGGTCGAGGGGCTCCTGCCAGCGCGGGCCTGAGACGCTTCGCTCGACCTTGCTTAGACTCGGTCGCATGGCGACCCTCGAGCGAGGCCAGGCGTGAGTGAGTTGGAGCGGGTGCGCGTCGCGCCGGTGCGCTGCCCCTATTGCCACGACGACCTCGAGCGCGGGAGTGAGCCTGCGGTGTGCCCGGAGTGTCACGCCCTGCACCATGACGAGTGCCTCGCAGAGCACGGCTCCTGCGCCTCTTGCTCGGCAGTTCACCCCCGCTATGCGGTAGGAGCCGTTCCTCGCCAGTCCTCAGAGGCCCAGGCCAAGGGAGGCCAGCGGGTTCGCTCACAAGGCACGGAGCCCTGCTTCGCCTATGAGGCGGTCGACAGCCGCGGGCGCCGCAAGCGGGGCCACGTGCGCGCCGAAGACCGCGAGGCGGCGCTCGAGCAGGTCAAGGACCGCGGGCTCTTCCCGACCCGGATCTTGCTCGTCGCAGACGAGACCGCCGAGCTCCCTCCACAGAGTCCCTTCATAGCGATCGTCGGAGTGCTTGGCGTGCTATTCCTCGTGATCGGCCTGCTGGTGATCGTTGAGATCCTGACCTAGATAGAGGGGCTACTCGATCAGGGCACGCTTGACGCGCCGGATCAGCTCGCTCAGCTCAGGGCCGTCGAGGGGCTCTTGGTGGGTCAGGTAGGCGGCCACGATTTGGCCGGTCACTGTGACCACGCAGTCCTTCTCAGGTCCCGCGCCGGGGGCGGGCGGAACCTCCTCGCCATCGATCAGCGATCGGAGCCGTCGTTGAGTCGGGAGGGCGGCTACCCGTCCCCCTTCCCAGTTCTGGACCGAGGTCGCGCTGACCCCCAGGGTCGACGCGAGCTTGGCGCGCGAGATCCCGTTGTCTTTTCGAAAAGCAAGGATCTCCCCGGGTTGGACATGCTTCCATGTCCCGCCTCGGGTCTCCTTGGTCTTTAGTGCTGTCTTTGCAGAAGCGCGCTTTTTGGCAGCCATTCACCTCAATCCCATCAGCCACAAATTGGCAAAGGGAGGGGCTAATCGCAAGCAGGAAGCCGAGCAAAGTAGTCCAAGCGCTGTCCTCGGATTCTGCTCCATGTGCCAGATCCCGGCGGAGGTTGAGCACCTCGCGGGAGTTTGAGCACTACTCTTCGCGTCGCGACTCGGGCGGCGGCTTCCACGAGAGGCAGGCTGAGGGGGGCTTCGTGAGCGAGGCCCCTCAGGAGGTCGAACCCTGCGGCTGCGGCTTGGGGCGCTTCGAACATGGGGTCAAGGACGACGACGTCAGCCGAGGCTGGCTCCTGGGCGTCTAGCCAGGCGCGAGACTCGGTCTGGACCACCTCGACCCTCGCTCCTCCAGCGCTCCAGTAGGGACCCAGTCGGGCCAAGCCGTCCTCGCAGAGACAGGCCAGGATGGATGAGGTCTCGAGGCCAACGACCTGGCACTCGAGGAAGGTCGCGAGGTGGAGGGCGTCCTTGGCCAGCCCGAGGGTCGCGTCGATCACCCGCTCGACCTCCTCTCCAGGAGGAGCGACGCTCCTAAGGAAGGGGTGAGCCCGTCCCACATGACGGACGTGGTGGAGCATGGAAGGATGGACCGAGAGCTTGAGCCCGCGAGCGCGGAGCTCGGCCTTCTCGGCCCCGACGACGTAGGCTCCCTGGGCCTGGTAGCGCAGGAGGAGCCTCGCCAGCGAGTCCCGGCGCTCGACGAAGCGGAGACCGCAGCGCTGGGCGACCTCCTCGGCGCGCGTCATGGAGATGGAGTCGCGGCTTTTCGTGGTCGTAACGATCCAGGAATCAGGGCTCATTCGGCCCCAATCCTGGCACTCGCGGGCTCCGGAGGCCAGTACGAGCCTGTTATCAAAGGACTTAGGTCGGATTGGCGATGAGCGCGTCGATGCGTCGCAATTCCGGGCCAAAGCGGCAACTTCCATTGTCGGATCAAGAAAACACGAGACCTTAGTCGCTGAAAACAAAGGGCTTGCACTTGCCCGAAAATGGACCCGCAAGGCCCCGGAAAGTGGCTGCGTCCCTGTAATTGAATGGGTCGAAGAGTCGCAAGACACTAGACTCGTCCCTAAGACCTGCTTCTAACGCACTAGAAATCACCAACCCTTCATTGGGGAGACACCTATGACTCTTCGTTCCCTCTTCCTGTGCACCGCAGCGGTGCTCCTGACGAGCGGCCTTGGCTTCGCTCAAGGCACCGGCGGCATGAACCCGGGCGGCGGCACTGGCACCGGCGGCGGCATGACCGGCGGCGGCACGACCGGCACCCCTCAGTCGGAGCTCGACCTCCCCATGGGGCCGCCCTCGGCGCCCGTTGTTCCCCCGGCCCAGGTGCCTGAGGAGGACGACGACGACGATCCCCGCGACACGCCTCCTCCCACGATCTACGGCGAGGAGATCGACACCGAGAACGACACGATCTACTACGTCCTCGATATCTCCTGCTCCATGGGCTGGGACAGCCAGAGCTACACGACCCTCGACGGTCGCACCCGCCGCGGACCCCGTATCGACCGCGCCAAGGCTGAGCTCGCTCGCTCGATCATGGGCCTCTCGGACAACTTCATGTTCAACGTGATTGCCTACGACTGCGGCACCCGCCAGTGGCAGCGCTCCATGGTCGAGGCTGACGACGGCAACAAGCAGTCCGCGATCACCTGGTCCATGGCTCTGAGCCCGACCGGCGCCACCGGCACCGGCCCCGCGACCGCGCTCGCTCTCGGCGAGAAGGAGAACATGACCGTTGTCCTCCTGACCGACGGCGCGCCCAACTGTGGCGCCAACGGCGCCAACGGCCACCGCAGCATGATCTCGTCCGCCAACTCCCAGGGCGCCTCGATCAACGTGTTCGGAATCGCGGCCAGCGGCTCCTACCGCGCCTTCTGCCAGGCAGTCGCCGGCGACAGCGGCGGCAGCTACTTCGACGTGCCCTAGGCACCCCCTTTGGCACTTAGCCAAGACAGCTTGTAAGAGACCGACGCCGGCGCCTGAAAGGGAGCCGGCGTCGTGTCGTGTGAGGGAGGCGTGGCTCAGCCCGCCTCCTTCGGTCTCTCGATTCGAGAGACCTGCACCGTTTGATAGGTTTGCCGCCGCCCCAGCAGGTGAGTGCTGGGAGCGCGGCCGAACGACACCGGAGACTCTGTGACTGAATTCGATACGCCACGCTCGGACGAGCCTGGCACGCCGCGCGGGCAACGCGGCGACAACGAGCGCGGCTCAATGCTGATCGTAGCGCTCGGGATTCTGGCCCTGCTTTCGATCATGGCTGTGACCTTCGTCAAGCTCATGAACCTCGAGCGCAAGGCCACGACGAACTACGTCGACATGGTCAAGGCTCGCCTGATCGCGGAGGGCGGACTGGAACGAAGTCTGGCTCAGCTCAAGCGCTCGATCTCGGCGGAGCAGTATTCCGATCCCAACGCGCGTTGGATCTACTGCGGCGGCGACGTCTCGGTGCCCCTCGAGGAGGCCAGCAGCAACCCCACCGCCAACCGCAGCCTGCGAGCGTCCTTCTGGGGCAACCTCGGCATGAGCTACGCCAACGGTGAGGACAGCTACAAGGTCAAGGTGATCGACACCCAGACCCAGTTCAACCTCAACTCGAAGTTCGGGATCACCGACGTCCCCAACGAGGGCGAGCTGGACCTGACCTACATTCGCTTCCTCGACTCACTCGGGGTCGCGATCAGCAAGCTCAACCCCCGCGCTGGTGGCGGGACCTCGAGCGGCGGACGCAACCCGATCAAGCACGCGCGCTACCCCAAGGGCAGCCCCAACGCGTCTCGCGGCGGCAAGGCGATCTACCAGTTCCGCATGTCTCGTGAGAGCGAGAAGCTGACGACCAAGACCGAGCTCATGGAGATCCTCGAGAACGAGGACGACTACCTCCTGCTCAAGGACTACGTCACCGCTCACTCCTGGTTCGACAAGAAAGCCGTCAGTCCGCGCGCCACCGACTCCAGGAACAAGCCCTGGTCCGACGTGATCCTTCGCGAGCCCCGGAGCCCGGTCAACATCAACCTCGCCACGACCGAGGTGATCGCAGCCAACCTGGCCGGAATCGCCGGACGCGCCTTCTACGTCTGGACCGGCGAGATCACGACCCAAGGCCTCGACGAGAACCACCCGGACTTCAACTTCACCTCACAGAAGGAAGAGACCGGCTACGAGAGCAAGGGCGTCGTCGTCTATATCGACCCCTTCGGCTACGTCCCCGGCCAGCGCCTCAGCGACGACCCCTCGATCTTCGGCGCGATCGACTTCGCCCGCCTGATCAAGCAACGGATCAACGACCAAGGTCCCTTCCAGGGCTACTCGGACTGGGAGGTCTTCGTCGACGCGACGCTGACCGACAACTACCTCACCAGCAAGACCGACCCCGACCGCTCGGGTCTCAAGGTCTTCCCCCAGCCGAGCCAGGCCAACATTACCGACCTCAACGGCAACCCCCCGCGGGCGCCGATTCCGAGTGCCAACGCGATCAAGGCCGAGCGCCACTTCTCGGCCTGGTTCTTCAACGCCGTGCGCTCCATGATCAAGGCCAACTTCAACCCGAACGCCCGCCTCAGCTCTTGGAACCCCGACCAGACGATTCGCATGCCCCTCGACAAGGGCGGCCTCCTCTGGCGCGACACCGAGCTCGTCGACCCCGACGACCCCAACAAGATCCTCCACGAGCGACAGACCCTCGAGTGGTGCTTCGCGCCGCGCGGGATCTTCGAGGTCACTGCCCTCGGTGAGGTCCTCGGTCAGGTCCCTCTCGACCAAAAGCGCGCCGTGGACCTCGACAAGGACGGGCTCATGGATCGCGAGGTCTTCGCCCAGGCCAAGGTCCGGGCGATCCTCCAGCTCTATGACCTCGAGACCCTCCGGACCCAGCGCGACTTCGAGCGCAAGGGCGATATCTATCGCGACGGCACGGACGCTCGCGAGGACATGGTCAGCTACCCCGTCGGCAAGATCTACTGGGACCCGAGCGTGCCTGGCGCCGTCGCCGACCAGGGAATGTTCTATGACAAGTTCGAGTCGACCAACAACGGCTCGCTCTTCCCGGGCCGCTACGCGGGCTACCTCTCGCTCGCGACGCGGCGGAAGTTTGGAGACATCTTCCACACCCAGGTGATCCACATGGGTCAGCAGGCTCCCGACATTCCTCCCAAGTTCGAGGTCCTCTTCCAGGACCGGCGGATCGAGTCGCCCGGCAGCAACAAGCTCAACATTGCCGACGTCCTCCAGGCCGACACCAGCAACGGTCAATCGAACAACCCCCAGCCGGGACAGCCGGTCACGGGTCGCGTCGCCAACCGCTATGGCTGGCCCTACGGCGACGCCCGCAACGGAATCTTCGCCCCGGCGCGGAGCTCGGACGTCCAAGAGGCTTGGCGCTTCAACGTGCTCACGCCCGACGGCTACCTGAACACGATCCTGCGTCCGAGCCTGCTCTGGTATCGCGCGTCGGACAACGGCAACGACGCCGGCGGCGGGACCGAGGCCTACGACTCGAGCGCGGGCGGCAACGAGCCCTCCGAGGCGCGTCGCGGCACGAGCAACCTGACCATTGACGGGCCCAACGACCCCAACACCTCGGGCAACGTGGCTGCGACGCCGGTCGGTGCTGTGGAGTTCTGGTACAAGCCTGACTTCGACTGGATGCACCGCAAGACCACGATGCGTGGCAACCGCCCGCAGTCGGACCCGGTCAACGCCAACAGCTACAACCAGCTCTACTGCGGACTCCTCAGCACCAGCCACGTCCTGGTCAACGAGGAAGCCTTCACCCACCAAGGCGCCACGACGCCTGGGGTGTATAGCCGCGGCACTCAAATGTTCATGACCCGCAACACCGAGGGCGCGATCCGAATCACGCGCCTCTACTTCGAGGTCGTGGGCGACACCAACAGCGCCTTCGAGGTCCCCTTCGTGGCCGACCCGGTCAACGGGCAGAAGATGAAGCTCAGCGACTACTACCAGCGCTGCAGCACGGATCCGCAATACACCTGGCCGCCGCGGGAGCTCTACGAGAACCTGCCGAAGGCCTTCGAGGACATTCGCTGGGCCCGCTCCGACTACTGGATCCAGCCCACGGTCTTCAAGCACTGGCGCGCAGGCGAGTGGCACCACATTGCCTATCGCTGGAACGACCACCAGGGCTACGTCGCCGGCAGCGCGACCTCGGGTTCGAGCCTCCAGGTTTGGATCGACGGCCAGAGCGTGGACGTGACCCACAACCAGATCGGCGATCGCTACGTCCCGGTCGGGAGCTACGACCCGCAGACGGGCAACCCGGTCCCGCCCCCCGGGGCACCGGCCGACCTCCCCTCCTTCGTGCGCCTCAACGGCCGCAGCTACAACCCGGCTGCGCCGAACAACGAGCGTCCTAAGGACCAGATCGTGATCGGGGCCGTGTCTCGTGATCAGCTGAGCGGGAGCGCGGTCGTCAAGGACGGCGTGTTCAAGCACACCGACGACGGCAAGGTCTTCCTCCCCGCCAACGGCACCGTCGACGACGTCCGCTTCTACGACGGCGCGACCGTCGTCAGCGACCCCACCATCGACTACGACGGTCGCTACGTGGACGAAGGCGTCTGGTCAGGCGAGGTCGACCTCGGGCCCTACTTCCCCGAGAGCGGCGTCCTGACCCTGGGCAACCTGAACTTCACGGCCTACCTCCCGCGCGCCTACGGCGTCTCGGGCGCTGGCAGCCAGCGGGCGGGTCACATTGACTACGCGCCGGGCGCCGGCACGATCACGGTCGGGTTCGAAGTTCGGGACGCCTCTGGCAACGTCAAGTTCCAGAACCCGAACTGGACGGCTCAATACACGAGCAACACGCCCAAGCCGACGAGCAGCTCGGGCTTCCCGCTTCGTGACGACCAAGGTCGTCTGGTGACGGTCGATCGAACCGATCGCCTCGTCTACACGGTCGAAATGCAGAGCGCCAAATACGACGCGCAGGTCGGCCTCAACAACAACGACCAGGGCTTCAACGTCGCGACGCCGATTCTGGATCAGATCGAAATGGTCTACTTCCTCCCGGCCGCCAAGGTCCTCCTCAAGGAGAGGGTGAACAACTAATGAGCTTCGCAAGCACCTCTTCTGGCGGCGTTACGCTCGCCCTCGTCGCGGCCTTGGCTCTCTGCGCGGCGCCCGCGCAGGGGCAGGGTCGCGAGCCCGTCCTCCGCGAGGTCAAGTTCTCCGACGGGACCGTGGTCACCCGCGTCCCCGTCGGCGGCACGATCTACCTCGAGGGGCGCGAGCTCTTCGAGCAGCTCGAGCCCCCGCGGGACAAGGACAACCGCAAGATCATGAAGGGCTTCAAGCCCTTCAAGGGCCTCAAGGTCACCGTTGACGGGACCAAGTGCGTCGTCCTCGGCTCGGCCCTCGAGCGGATCACGATTCAGATCCACCCCGACGTCAAGCCGGGCAAGAAGCGCACGATCAAGGTCGAGATCGCGGGTCGCGGCTCCGCCAAGATCAAGGTCGACGTCCTCTCCATGGACGAGTGGCAGAAGTCGAAGGAGGGCGAGGGCGAGCGGACTGGTGAGTCTGGGACGGGCCAAGACGAAGCTGCAGAGCGCGTCATGGAGAAGTTCCAGATCAAGAAGTTCACCTTCAAGGGCCGCGGCGGCGCCGGGCAGACCTTCATGATCGAGGGCGAGGCCCGCGGGCTGCCGGACGGCCTCAAGGTCGAGCTGGTCCTGATGTACAACAAGCGCCAGATTCGCAAACGCTCGGTCCCGATCAAGGACAGCAAGTTCTCGGCGACCTTCGGCCCCTACACCGAGAAAATGCTCGTCGGGAACTACGCCGTCGAGATGGTGTTCGCGCTCAACAAGCAGAGCAAGCGCCGGATCCGGCGTTGGCTCAAGACCGTCAACAAGTCCAAGCTCCAGATCTACAAGCGGATCGTGCGCCGCGGCTACACCTCGGTCGGTGGGACCGGGCCCCAAGGGGACATTCTCCCTGAGGACCGCGCTCGCCAAGAGGAGGAGCTGCAGGTCCACGTCAAGGCGGTCTGCGCTACCGCTCAGACCCTCATGGACGGGCTGAACGAGGCTTACGCCGGGGCCGCTCGGAGCTTCTTCAAGGCCAAGGGCGAGTCGAGCTACGACAAGGCCAAGTACCTCGAGTGGCTGGTCAAGTCCGGCTACGCCGCGGACGCCGGAGCGGCCGAGCGGATCGAGCGCGACTCGAGCTGGGCTAGCTCGCGGGGTCACTTCGACGACGCGGCTTGGGCTCAATACGGTCGCGACAAGTTGATCCCTGGGCTTCAAGAGCTCGTCGAGACGAACACGCGCTACAACGCGCAGTACATCGCTCCGCCCAACGGTAAGGCCGACGAGCTGAGCCAGTTCCTCGTCAGCAACATTGCCAAGCTCTATCAGAAGCGGACGGACGAGCTCTACCGCAAGTCGCGCTTGAGCGTCCCGGACGAGATCCGGCAGTTCCCTTTCACGGTCATGTCGGCTCCGAAGGTCTCGCGGAAGTACTTCCAGGCCAAGAAGCGGGAGCTGCTGCGGACGGTTGGGCTCGAGCCCGAGTAGAGAGAGGCTGGTTGCTTTTCTTGGGAGCCCGATCGCTTGGCGGTCGGGCTTCTTTCGTGTGTGGGCTGGGGGGGGCGCGCGTTGGCGGGGCGAAGGGTTGGTCGGTTTGTGGGGGCTGGTGGTGGTTTTTTGATTCACAGAGTGCACGGAGAGCCACGGAGGTCACGGAGGGCGTCTCGCGGGTGTGAGGGGTGCTCCAGAGAGGCATGGGGCGGGGTCGTGTCGTTGGGTCGGGGGCGTGGGAAATGGGGGCTTCGCTGGGTGAGGCGCGTGGGCGAGACGAAAGGGGAGTTGGCTCTCGGGGTCGTGGGTTGAGTCGCAAAGAACGCCAAGGGCCGCCAAGTTCGCCAAGAGCGAGTCGGCGGAGGTTGGGCGTGAGGCGAGAGCACTCTCGAGAGGTGAAGGCGCGAGGCTTCGCTGGGCGAGACGCGGCGAGAACCTCTCGGAAGCCGTAGAGGCGGGGTTTACCCCCGCCCACAGGTTGTCCTCGAATCGATAAGGGGGTGCTCAGTCGGGGCTTGGGGGGATAGACAAACTGAAAAACACGAAGGCCGTCCCCCTGGGACGGCCTTCTTCTGTTGGTTGTCTTCGGACGACTCCTGTGGTTCGGGTTGGTGCTTGGCGCTGCAGGTCGAGAGAGAACACGCCGCGGAATCCGCGAGCCAGAGAGAGTCCATGCACCTCGTCACCCCCCTTCCCCGATCTACCCCACCCTTGCTCTTGGTCCTCGCAGGAGCTGCGCTCTGCGCGGCCGCCGACGCGCCTGTGATCGAGCGCGTGCTCGACGACCAGGGCAATCCGACTACCGTTGTGGAGCCCTCTAGGACCTTCGAGGTTCGAGGCCAGAACCTCTACGTCCCACCAGCGGATCCCAAGACCAAGGGCTTCCGGGGCTTGAGCGCGACGCTAGGAGGAAGACCCCTCACGATCCGTGCTGCTAGCCCCACGTCCCTGTGGTTCTACGTGGGCGGAGAGCAACCCAAGCGGAAGAAGCAGGCCCTTGTGATCCGTGTCGGAGCCAAGAGCGTTCGGGTCACGGTCGAGGTTGGCCTGATGGGGCAGGGAGTCGACGGGAAGGGCAAGAACCACCCAGAGCCCCAAGTCCTCCCCTTCCAGATCACCTCCTTCAAGCACGCCACGACCCCTGCGGGGTCTGTGTTCAGCGCGGCGGGCGAGATCAAGTGCCTCGTCGACGGAATGAAGCTTGGGTTGACGGTCAGCTACAAGGGGGAGGAGATACGGAGTCGAGCGATCAAGCTGGCGGGCACGCGCTTCGAGGTCTCCTTTGGACCTTTTCGCAAGACCGCGCCGGTCGGGACCTATGCCCTCGAGCTGAGCTTCACGCTCAACAGGCAGCGGCCGGCCCTGATTCGTGCCCTCAGGAAGAAGCTCGCGGCCGAGGGGAAGCGGGGCAAAGAGGCCCTCGAGCCCTACAAGTCCGTTCGGCGTCGGGCTTACCTGAACGTGGGCGGGACTGGGCCGGGCGGTCAGCTCTTGCCCAAGGACCGCGCGCCGCAGGAGACGGAGGTCCGGGAGTGGGTCCTGTCCTCGGTGTCTGAGATCGAGCTCATGTTGACTGAGCTGGAGGCCGCCTTGGCCTTGGCCCAGCGGATCTACTTCCGTGATCCGGGGCAGAGCAGCGTCGACGAGGCGCGCTACCTGGCGTGGCTGGTGGACAAGGGACACGCCAAGGACGAGGCCGAGGCCAAGCGGCTCTTCGCTGACACCCGCTTCGCCTCGCGACGCGGCGAGCTCGACGACCAGGCTTGGGTGGCGTGGGCCAAGGAGAAGCTCTTCTCGCGGCTCCGAACTGAGGTCACGGCCACGAGGGCTTTCAACGCCGAGACTCTCTGCCCGATCGCGCCCAAGGTCGAGGCCCTGGTCCTCCGCGCCCAAGGCGAACTCCTCGAGATCGCCCGCTGCAAGCCCCTCTTCAAGCGAGCCAAGCTCAAGCTCCCCCCAGAGCTCAACGACCCGGGCCTCCCCCTCCAACCTCGCGCAGGAGCGACCCCCAAGACCCTCCGCGCGACCCTAGCCCTCCTCCGCAAGCGCGCAGGCGAGTAACGCCAAGCGGGTCCGCCCCTGAGAGAGGGGCGGGCCCTGCGTTCCGTAGATCCTCTACCTCTCGCAGCATTCGGCAGGTGACCTCCGACTTGACGATCCGGTGACCCCTGAGGCCCCCCCCAGCCCCTATAAGGCAGGTCTCGAATCCCCAGGAGTCGCCATGACACGCCACCTCTGCCTCGCCCTCGCCCTCCTCACGCTCTCCCTGGGCGGAGTCGCGCAAGCCCAAGCCCCGAGCAAGGAGCGCGCTGCAGCCGACTACGAGTGGGTCTTCCACTACTACATGGCCTACGACAACAACCTCGAGAAGTGCGGCCAGCCGATCATCAAGATGCTCAAGCAGGGGATCACGAGCGACAAGGTCGTGGTCGTGGTCACCGCTGACTTCCGCAACGACGAGGGCATGCAGCGCTACGTCCTGACCAAGGACGACCAGAAAATGACTCAGCTCTCGGAGGAGGGCTGCGCTGAGGAGGAGGTCCTGGCCGCCGAGCTGGACTGGGTCTCCAAGAACTTCAGCGCCAAGCGCTACGCGGTCGTGTTCCTCAACCATGGCGGGCGCCTGGGCGAAATGTCCTACGACGAGCGCCCCGGCAAGAAGGGCGGCCAGAAGTGGCTCTTCCCGCCCGAGGTCGGGACGGTCATGACCAAGTGGCGCAAGTCCCTGGCGGGCGAATGCGAGCTCTTCTTCTATCAGCAGTGCGGCAAGGGGACGCTGGAGAACTATCACGCCGTCAAGGACGCGGCCAAGTTCGTCATGGGCTCACAAACCGTCGTCGGCGCCCCGAACTACTACTACACCAAGTTCCTCAAGGACGTCTGCGCGACGCCGGACCTCACGGGCAAGGAGATCGCGGCGCTGATCACCAAGCACGAGACGCCCAACATGTTCACGACCTACAGCACCTTCGACTGCGAGGCGCTGGGCGACCTCCCCAAGAAGCTGGACGCGGTCCTCAAGCCCCTCGTGGCCCTCGAGACGGTCAAGCTTCCTCGCGGGCGCAAGGACTTCAAGCCTTGCTTCGACTTCAAGCCCGACGAGACCATGTTTGACGCCTTCGCCTTCCTAGACGGCATGTATGCGGCCAACGGCCTCGACACGGCGCCCCTCGAGGCGTTCAAGGCTTGGTCCAAGGAGACCATGATGACCGGCCACCGGGTCTCGGAGCAGCAGGTCGAGAAGGCCGGCAGCTGGTGCGGCTACTCGCTCTACTTCCCCATGAGCCGTCGCGCGCTGACGCGCTACACCGAGAGCTACCCCATTTACCGCGAGACCCAGCTCGACGAGTTCCTCCACAAGGTGATCGACACCATTGACGTCCTCCGCAAGAAGCTCGCCGAGCGCCGCCGGGCCGCCGCCAAGAAGGCCGGCGCGCGCAAGCGCTAGCTCGCTTCAGCCCCGGCGCTCAGACTAGGAGTCACCTGGGGACAGAGAACACGATCACGCGGCCCCGGCCGGTCAAGACCGCCAGCTGATCTCCTTCGGGTGAGAAGGCCAGGGCCGAAGGGCTGTCGCTAGGGTCTTCCCCCTCGAGCCGCACCAGGCGCTTTCCCTGGGGGACGCTCCACAGTTCGATCCGCCCGTCCGCGAAGCTGAGGGCGATCCGACCCCCCCGGGGGTCTGGCTGGGCCAAGAGGGGACGCCGGCGAGCCCTGGGCGTGAAGGTGCTCAGGACTCTCCCCTCCACGGGGTCCAAGATCCGGACCTTCCCGTAGAGCTGGGCTTCGAAGAGGAGGGGCGGCGTCGTCGGGAGGAAGGCCAGGAGGGCCGCCGGACTCGACAGGGACGCGACGCGCTTGTTGTCGGCGACGGACCAGACGTTGAGGCCGCCGCTCCGGGTCATGGCCAAGAGCTCGCCTCTGGCCGAGAGGTTGAGGCCCATGTTGAGTCCGGTCTCGAGGAAGGTCGTGTCGCGGGTCACGAGGTCTCGGATCTCTACTCCTGACTTGCCGCCCCGCTTGGTGCGGTGGGCCGCGACGCGCCCGTCGGCGCTCAGGACGAAGCTCGTTGGGGCGGGAGAGGCCACCTGCCACGGTGGGCTCTTCGCCCCCACGGCCCAGGCGTGGAGTGCCGTGACCCCTTGCCGAATCTTGTCCCGGGGGACGCCTAGGGTCAGGAAGTGCGTCCGGCCCCAAAGGGCTCGGCCCGCGATTCCAAGATCCAGCTGCGATAGCTCCCTTCCCGTCGCCGGGTCGAAGGTCGTCGCGCGGCCGCGCTCGATCGTCGTCAACTTGTCCCCAGACTCGAAGCCTAAGGTCAGGAGGCGGCGCTTCCCCGAGCGCTTTGGCCAGAGGTCCTCGAGGCCAGGGCCTTGGCCCTTGACTTGGACGCGGCGAACGAGCTGGTCTGCGCCGCCCAGGAAGATCTCGTCTTCAGAGCGCAGCGAGACCCAGGGTTGGATCCCGACCTCGCCAGCCCGGTCCCAGAGGGCCTCGCCCGTCTCAGCGCTCCGCATTTCGATCCGTCCTGGCGAGAACCCGAGGAGGATTTTGTTCCCCGAGGAGCTGATCGAGTTCATGGGTTGGGCTTTGAAGCGGAGCGTTCGACGCCCGTCGGCGCGACTCCAGATCGAGACCTCGCCGCCAGAGCAGGCGACGAGAACTCGGCCTCCACCCAGAGGCTCCATTGAGGCCACGGCGGTCTGGCCTGCTTGTCGGGTCCAGATCTCAGCGCCCGCCGAATCCCGGAGGGCGAGGGTCCCGCCCGCGTAGCCGATCAGGAAGCTCCCGTCCTCGAGGAGCGCGATCCGCCGCGGGGTCTTCCCAGGAATCTCGAACCTGCGCGAGAGGCGACGCCTGTGACTGATCAGGTTCCAGATCTCGACGTCACTGCGGAACCCGAGGAGGGCCAGCTCCTGTTCGTCCTCGCGGAGCGAAAGGTTGAACGCGCCATGCTCGAGTGAGATTCTCGCCAGTTCATGTCCCGTAGCGACGTCCCATTGCCGAACCCGACCCAGGTCGATCGCCCACAAGCGCCCAGAAGCCCCGATCGCGAAGCGCGGCGTCCGCCTGCTGGCCTGGATCGTGCGCAGGGCCTCGCCCGTGGCGGGGTCCCACACGTGGATCGCGCCGCTGCTGTCTGCGCTGAGGAGGTAGCGCTCGGTCGCGCTGACCTGGTTGACCGCCTTGGCGTGTCTGCCGGCCCGATCCCCCCAGGCCTGCTTGGGGCCCAGGACTCGGAGAGGCTCCTGCCCAGGTGGCCTCAGGGCGTAGCGGAGGACTTGCCCATTCTCTGTCCCGAGGACTAGAGCGTCTTCGTCGGGGCTCAATCCGAGCCCGACGATCTCAGACTCGAGCGCACTGAGGTCGAGGCGGTCGAAGACCTCGAGGGTTTCGAGGTCGACTAAGGCGAGGGCGGTCTCTCCCGCCAGGGCGGCGAAGCGCCGGCCCGCACAGAGCGCTTGGAGCGGAGCTAGCCCGGTCTCGATCGAGGCCCGCAGAACGCGCTTGTCGTCCTGGCAGTGGAGGACGCCGTCTTTGGTGCCAATCAGGGCCTCGCCTGGAGGGCCTCGCCGGTAGGTCAGGGCGACGACCGGCGACTTGTAGTCGCGGAGGAGGCGGACCCTGCCGAGGACGTTTAGGAAGGTCACGAGGCTCCCATGGGCAGCCAGGACCTCAGCCTTGCTAGCTGCGAGGAGGCGAGGCTCGGCGGTCAGGGTCGCGAACTTTGGGTTCTCCTGGCCGGTTCCATTGGCGAGGCTCTTGTAGGTCGCGAGCCGCTTCCCGTGCGCGACGACCGTCGAGACACCCCCAAAGGCGTAGGTCGCCAGGCGGCCCTCCGGTTTCGTCGTGACTTCGCAGCGCAGGTCGCCGTCTTCCAGCTTGAAGAGGCGAAAGCGCGTCTTCTCCTGGAGGAGGAAGAGCGAGTCGTCAGCGCAGAAGGCGCTCGCGCGGCGCAGGCCTGGAAGGCCGCGCACCAGCGGCCGAGGGGGCCCCTCGCTGAGGGCCAGGACGTTCTTCTCGCCGACGACCATGACGCCCTCATGGGTGATCGCGACTTGACTCGCTCGCGAGACCCCCTCCGGCTGCCAGGACGCCTCTAGGGTCAGGTGCTCGCTCCGAAGGAGGGGGCTCCAGGCAGCAGGGAAGCGGCTCGCGGCTGGGGTCGTGTCCAGAGGGGACGGAGAGGGAGCGGAGGCGGTCTGGCTCGGGCTGGCTTGGGCTGCGCTCGGCGTCGCTTGGGGCTGGGCCTTGAGGAGGACCGCTCCAGCGATCGCTGAGCCAAGGACCGAGAGCCCGAAGAGCGCTGCGGCGGTCTGGCGGACTCGAGCGCTCCGCTTGGCGCCGAGGGTCGGACCCTCGGCCAAGAGAGAGGCCAGGGCTAGGCCTTCAGCCGGGCGCTTGGAGGCGTCCTTGGAGAGGCAGGCCTCGATCACGGAGCTCAGCCAGGGCGGGGCCTCGCAGCGCTTGCGGAGCGGGACGTGGATCGCGTCTACGATCTGAACCAAGAGCTCGACGTAGGAGTCCGCGTTGAAGGCGGGTTCGCCCGAGAGGCACTCGTAGAGGACCGCTCCTAGAGCGAATACGTCCGCCGCAGGCCCCGCGCTGCTGGCGTCCGTGAGCTGCTCAGGCGGCATGTAGGAGACGGTCCCGCGCACCTCTCCGGCCTGGGAGAGGACCACGCTCTGGCTAGCGCCCGTCACGTCATGACGAAAGTGCTTGGCCATGCCGAGGTCGGCCAGGAAGGCGTGGCCTTGGCTGTCGAAGAGGACGTTCTCCGGCTTGACGTCGCGGTGAACGATCCCGAGGGCGTGGGCCTGGCCGAGGGCCGTCGCGAGCCGCTGTCCCAGCTCTATCGCCCCCCGAACGGTCAGCGGGCCGCGCTGCAGCCGATCACGCAGGGTCCCGCCTTGGAGGAGAGGCATCACGAGGTAGGGGCGGTTCTCGGCCAAACCCATGTCGAGGAAGGGGACGAAACCGGCCTCGGCGCCGAGCTGTTCATGGAGCCGCGCCTCGCGCTGAAAGCGCTCGAGGACCTCCGGGGTCTGAGTCGCGAGGAGCTTGACCGCGACGAGCTGGCCTTGGGGAGAACGTCCTCGGTAGACGACGCCGCTAGCGCCGCGGCCGAGCTCTTGGTCGAGGCTGTAGGGTCCCAGGCGCACGCCCGTAATCTAGTCGGCCGGTCAAGGCGCCGCGATCGTCGCCGGCCGCCCCTCTGACGGGGTCTTGTCGTGGCCTGGCTGTGATCGCCGACGGAGGTTCGGTCGTGATCCAGAGGCGGCTGGACTGCGAGGGGCGGACGTAGGACACCGAGGGGTTGGGTCGCTGGCCGACGAGGCGTCCGTCGGCCTGGCGACTTCTGCCGCGGCAGAAGTCCAGAGCAAGGACGGGGCGGGCTGAGCGCGGCCGAAGTGTTCTCACATCAGAACACTCGGCACGCCTTCACGAATCTGCCGCGGCAGAATCCGCGGAGAGCGTCGATTCGACAGAGCAGGCGAAGTCGCGACGCCGCCGGACGCTCCGCTTGCCTGCGACCCAATTCTTCGCTGCTCTACGTCCAACCCCTCGCAGGCCAACTGCCTCGAGTTCGCGGCCGAGCCTTCGTCTGGCGGAGCAATCGCAGCGAGGCGGCAAACGCCGTCCGCCCCGCCGGCCCGCCCAGCCCCTTATGGTCGGACCATGCCCGAGGCAACCAAGGAAGACCCCACAGAGCCAGCCCCCGCAGAGTCCTGGGAGGCCGCCTACCCCCTCCGCGAGCGGATCTTCCTCGTCCTCGCCGGCGTGTTCTTGGCTTCCATGGTCTGCATGAACGTGCTCGGGATCACCAAGTTCATTCAAGTCGGCGGCTGGACCTTCACGATCCTGGGCGAGCCGGTGACGCTCTTTCAGCTCGCGATCGGCGTCTTGCCCTACCCCGTGACCTTCCTGGCTACGGACCTCGTCTCGGAGCTCTACGGCAAGAAGCGGGCCAGCTTCCTGGTCTGGACCGGCTTCGGGCTGAACGTGTTCTTGCTCGCGGTGTGCGGGCTGGGGGCCTACCTCGGGAGCGCGCCCTTCGACGCGCACGGCGCCTTCTACGCCCAGGCCTACGTCGCCATGGGCGGAGCCGAGGCCGGCGCGCTGCCTCCCCCGGGCGCCTTCTACGGCCAGGTCTGGACCCTAATGTGGGGCGCGACGGCGGCCAGCATGGTGGCCTACCTCGTGGCGCAGCTCTGCGACGTGCACCTCTTCCACTTCTGGAAGGACCTCACCCAGGGGCGTCACCTCTGGCTGCGGAACAACGGGTCCACGATCGTGAGCCAGCTCGTGGACACGGTGTGTGTCCTCACGATCACCTTCTGGAGCCAGATCAGCTCGGGCCAGAAGTCGGTCACGTGGCTGATCGCCCTGATCCTGGGGACCTACGCCTTCAAGCTCCTCGTGGCGCTGATCGACACCCCGCTCTTCTACCTCGGGACCTACCTCCTCAAGCCGATCGTGGGCGAGGCGGAGAGCTACCCCGAGGCTCCTTCCGAGAGCGTCGCTGGGTGACGCAAACTCTGCGCTGGGGGCAGTTGCCGCGTGGAGCTCGGCCCGGCAGGATGCCCGGGTGAGCGACCCGACTCAGCGCAAGAGCACCCGCGAGGTGATCCGAATCGAGATCCCCCCCGACGAGCCTGCGTCGCCCGTGGAGGCTGGGAAGAAGAAGCCCTCCTCGATCAGCGAGCGCTGTCGCGCCGAGACCCAGATCCTCAAGAGCCCGACCGAGGGCGGCTCCGACGAGGGGGAGGAGCTCGAGTTCGACCTCCTCGAGCTGCCGCCCAAGTACAAGCTCGAGCGGCCGCTGGGCGAGGGCGGGTTCGGCGTCGTGTGGCTGGCGACGGACACGGACCTCGAGCGCCCGGTCGCGATCAAGTTCCTGACCGAGGCTGGCCAGGCTGACGTAGCGCGCTTTCGCCGCGAGGCGCGCTTCGCGGCGCGCCTCGCTCACCCAGCCGTGGTCGAGGTCTACGAGCTGGCTGAGCACGCGGGGCGCTGGTTCATTGCCATGGAGTTCCTCGAGGGGGGCAACCTAGAGGAGGCCCGCCTCGGCCCGCGCCAGCTGGCCCTGGCCCTGCGGGAGGTGGCCGTCGCCATGGGGACGGCCCACCAGCATGGAATCGTCCACCGAGACATTAAGCCCGAGAACATTCTCCTCGACGGGGCCGGCCAAGCGCACCTGACCGACTTCGGGATCGCGGCCGACGTCCGTCGCGACGCCCTGGAGGAGGAGGGGACCGTCGTCGGGACCCCAGACCTCATGGCCCCCGAGCAAGCCCGCGGCGAGACGGCCCGCGTCGACGCTCGGACCGACGTCTACGCCCTAGGCGCCACGCTCTACACCCTCCTGACTCACCACCGGCCCTTCGCCCGCAGCTCGC